>Ga0209427_10001543_pt1 | contig 26620 bp, 21 predicted proteins | sample DeeMarSWOR136_30_FD_187465 | JGI IMG/M metagenome (GOLD analysis project Ga0209427, IMG submission 187465) | Marine sediment microbial communities from White Oak River estuary, North Carolina - WOR-1-36_30 (SPAdes) (version 2) | ecosystem: Environmental > Aquatic > Marine > Intertidal zone >...
TTCTTATTTCCTGATGAAAATTTAAACATTTAAAAATCAAGCCTGATTTTGTCTGACGTGTAGTTTAAGCTAAACGCACAAACCAATTCATCGGATTGTGAAACACGCCAAGTTCCTCAGTTAAAAAAGTTGATCGGTATTAAATTCGAGACATACTCAAGTTAAATTGTATTACTATAAAACTTCGGAATGGTCTAAACACTGAATCGTTTGACCTAAAATGTAGAATCCATCTCCTAGTATAAGACGGGAGATGCCATCGTCTAAACTGCTTATAAATGCTATCAACTTCACGTACGAATTTCCAAACGTCCTTTCTTATCGGATCAAGCTATAACTCCCGTTTCATTTTTCCTTTTTTACATTTAGTCTAAGGAATGACTCTTGGTACCAAACGAACCAGAAATTTTATTTTTCAGCTTCCCACTTGAGTTGACGAAGGTCTAACAATCCTTTGGTACCAATTTTAGAGCAAGGAAGTTGGAAATAGAGTCTGTGTAACATCTGGCTTTGGGCTATTTCCTTGACAATACTCGCTCCATACGTAGACCGGCATCACTTTGATAGGGCCTGGCGAATGCTTCCGGGTATTTGCTTCTCAATTCATCCAGGTTAGCCTTTTTAACCTCAACCAGAAAGCTACTGACTACCATTCCCGTGGCATTCTTGGAGGTAGTGTTGTGCGGGGTTATCGTATTAATTGCCCCTCCTCTATCGAGCTCTCCGGGGACTATTGGATCATACCTCGCCCCGTGATCCATATAAACGACGCTAGGCATCATTCGCTCGGTGACGAACGCTCCGCCGAGCACCGTCCCTCTTTCGTTATATACCCTGACGACGTCTCCGTTTCTAATGTGTCTTTTCGCCGCGTCCGCCGGACTAATCCAGAGTGGTTCATATTTATAACCGTCAGGACCGGCTACCTTACAGGTCGGTATTTCCCTTGTCCAGGTAATATCGTCACACTGGGCATGTACCCTCCATCTGCCATGGTTGGACATAATAAGAAGGGGATATTTTTTTGCCCTCTCGCTGGAGAGCCTCTCGTCATGGCTTTCTCCTTTTTCGATCCAGTGCGGCACAGGCGGCCTTTCTTTATCATCGGCGAAATATCTGGTTAAATTCTGTGAACAAAATTCTATCTTACCGGAAGGAGTTTTCAATTTATTATTTTCGGGGTCCTCACAGAATTTACTCAAACCCGGCGCACGTTGCTTCCACTTCGGGTCTGTCGGGAGGACGAAATACCCCTTCTTTTCAATTTCTCCATAGCTGATAAAGTCCGGCATCCCGGAATGCTCAAAGGAGGTTTTCAGCCACTCATCGGCCGATTTGCCTCCGGTGTATTTCTCCAGCTGACCGAGCTTATCGGCTATCAGGCAAACTATCTCATAGTCGCTTTTCGATTCGCCAACGGATTCAATACATTTACAGCCCATCATTACCGTGGAAAATTGCCCGCTTTCATGGTCGGTTGTCAGGTCATGCTCCTCGAATTTGGTATTGACCGGCAGGATGATATCGGCAAGCAGACAATCGTTTTCCAGCCACTGGTGCTGTGCTAAGATGAACTCTATCTTCGGGCTTCGCAACGCTTTGATGAAGGAATTGCTGTCGTTCCAGCAGGTTATCCAGCAGGGCGAATCGGTCCATATCATATGTATCTCCGAGCAACCTTTGGCTGGATAGGTATGTTTCACGAATTGGTCCTCGACCGTGCCGGGAAAGGTCGAGTTACCGTACCAGCTTATCGGCGGATGGAGAATAGCCTCATGGATGAGGTTCTTGGGAATAATCTGTTTCGGATTGACCGGCACCGGCGTTAGCAGTTCCGCCAGTCCCGGCTGGGTCGTCCTCCTTCCGAGAGAGGTCTCCTGCGTGCCGACTTCCGTAATGGAGTAACACGGCTTTAGGAAATCTGGATAGTGCCTGGTCGCCGGCATCGGACTCCCATTCTGTTCCCACATACCGGATAAACCCCACTCAACCATTTTAAGCTGGTGAGTCCCCGGTTTGCCCAGCCCCTGCATCGCCAGTAGTAATACCTCTAGCCTGCCGGCTTCCGTGGCATAGGCGCTTCTGATACCGGGACCACCGTTACCGTGCACGATTGACGTCCGTACGGCTGCCCACTCCCTCGCCAGTGATTTTATTATCGCGGCAGGGATACCGGTTATCCTGGCTGCCCATTGCGGCGTCTTGGGCACCCCCTCCTCTTTTCCCAGAACATAATCATTGAACTCCTTAAAGCCGTACGTATGTGAAGCGACATACTTTTTATCATAAGTCCCTTCGGTAATCCAGATATAAGCGATAGCCAGTTGCAGGGCGGCGTCCGTATTCGGTCTGATGGGAATCCACTTATCGGCGTGAACAGCCGCTCCGTAATTGAGCTCCGGACAGATATAGACGCATTTTATGGCGAGTTCGGCAAACCAGTAACAGACACGGCTCGCCATCTGCCCGTTGAATCCCCACGAGGTGGTTTCTGGGTCGCATCCCCAGAACAGAAGCAGTTGAGTATTCTCGGCAACATCCGGTATTAGGTTAGCGGAAGGACTCATCTCCCCTACCGGTTCCATGCCCCAGGCGTGCTTGGCCCCCCAAGCCCATCCCTCCCAACTGTCCGGATTTCTCATTTGCAGCGTACAACCGCCCAGTAACGCCAGTAGCTTTAACGAGGCGCCATGAGCAGCATGTATCGTTTTTCCTTCCCCATGGCCGTCCGCCTGGGCAAGCACTGCCTCCGATCCGTATTCTTTCGTAATCCTGGTTAACTCAGCGGCTATTGTGTCCACGGCTTCGTCCCAGGAGATTCTGACGTATCTGCTTTTCCCCCTGTTTTCGGTATTTCTGTCCCCATCTGGGTCCCAGTCAACTCTCTTTAGAGGGTAAAGTATCCTGTTTGGAGAATAAATCCGCTTTTTATACGCCAGGGCGAAGGGAGGCAATAATGTTTTCATACTGGGTCCCAGGACCTTGCCGCGTGCCTCAATTTTCCAGGTATTAAAGCCTTTTTTATCATATTTCCACTCGTAATGTAACGGCCGTATCCTGACTATCTTCCCTCCCCCGACATCGATAACCGAAGGATTACCATCGATGCCGAAATCCGCCAGACTTAGCCCTTTTACGAATGATTTCTTCCCCTTTAACGTCATATATATTCTCTCTTTCACGTATCCGAACTGTCATCGTATATTATGCCAGTTTATAATTTATGATTACAACTGATGTTGTTTATTAATAGATTAAATATTCTTAGACAATGCTAACTTGCTTGTGTACTCGTTAGAACAAAATGACGGATTGTGACTCAACAATCCTGACGATTGTTCACCCCGCCAGCTCAGTTTCCTTCTGCCTTGTCCCAGTAGGACTGTTAACGTAAAATAGAGCCAGCGGAGGAGCTAAAGCGAAATATACCCGAGGGGGACAAATGGGGAATTTCATTGTTTTTAATCCAAATGTTCATCGATCCGCTTTTGTGGATTTATCTGAAGAGTATTTTAATTGGATGGCACACGAGTTACAAAAAAACTATGACATTGATGTCTATTCTATGATAGCGACACCTTTGCGAGACTATGTAGAAAATAGTATTGAAGAATTTACTTCCTCTATCTCACCAGATGGGGTATCCTACCTTATACAGGTAAAAGGTAAGATTGTCGGAATGGGTACTCTTCGCAAATTAAAGGAAGGAATTGGAGAGATCAAACGAATGTACATCAAACCGGAATATCAAGGAATAGGACTTGGGAAGAAAATGCTGCAGCTACTATTAAGTAAAGGTAAGGAATTTGGTTTCTCTACAATTTGTCTTGAAACAGGTGCTTTTATGACGACGGCACAACATCTATATCGTTCGCTGGGTTTCTATAATAGAGAGGAGTACCCTGAAACTGAAGTACCGACGCCGCTTCGACATGTCTGGTTATTTATGGAAAAAAGAATCTAAGAATCTTTACCTCCTCACCCTTAGATTTACGTAACAATTCTCGGTGTTGCTCAACCTCGCTAAATCCCACAATTAGTCACGTTGTATTCGGTGACAAAATGAACATATATTGCTCTTCATGCACACTAATACGGGACTATCACTAAGATTCGTTTTATAGTTAATATGCCATATGTCCATTTAAGAGCTCATATATGGACTATTGACATATTGATATAAAAAGGGGTAATATGAATGAGACAGCTAATACGGTTAAACTGAATAAAAATGTAGCTTTTTGAGTAAATAACTTACTTCTGTAACACGAGAGGGCGCTACCATGAAAGGACTATACCGTGAAAAAGTCCGGGCGATTCTCTTCTCTTTACTCATCCTGTGCCTCCTGATGTTTGTCACGTCCTTCAGTCTGAATAGTGATGCCAGGGCGGCTGTACTTAACCCCGGCGCGAAACTCAATCTAGATTACCCCCCTAATATTCAAGCAGATGATACCTCCTTTATTTACAACGATGCCCCCAATGAGGATAGCGCAACCAAAAACAATATAGTAAGTGGGACTAGTATGGCTTGTCACGTTGCTGCCGGGATTGATGCCCTGAGTCTGGAGAATAATCCCGGGTGGGCACTAAATAAGGTGAAGAATGACCTTGAGTCAACTACCACCGACCCTGTAAACCCCGGCTGGGGTTACGTACGTGGATGGTGGCTAATAGATGCCTATATCCACGCGAACTCTTCTCCAGACGAGGTCTGGGTGGATGATGACTGGGCGGGACTAAATCCGGGCGACCCGGCTGACGGCCATACCTTCGGAACTGACGCCTTCGCTTCCATCCGGGACGGCATTGACGCCGTAGCCAGCGGTACGGTGCATGTAGCCGCCGGGACATATTATGAAACCCTTAACCTGAAAGACGGAATTCAGGTGCTGGGTGCCGGGGCAAATGTTACCACTATTGATGGCGGTGCCAATGGATTATCGGTAGTCAACGCCAGTAATGTTGGCGAAACAACCATGTTCGACGGATTTACCGTCACGCATGGGAGTGCCTACGAGGGTGGTGGGATAACCAACCATAACTCATCGCTGAGACTCAGTAACTGCATTATATCGTACAATACGGCTACTACCAACGGCGGCGGGTTATATGCCCTTGCTTCCCCGATAGTAGTGACCAACTGTACGTTTATCGGCAACACGGCTACTAATACCGGCGACGTGCCTACTAACGGTGGCGGTATGTACGGCAGCCCGCTAACGATCAGTAACTGTACTTTTATCGGCAACACGGCTTCTGACTACGGCGGCGGCATGTGCACCGGCGGCTCGTCGACTATCAGTAATTGCACCTTTACCGGCAACACGGCTCACGACGGCGGCGGTATATACAACAGCGGTAGCTCGCCGACGATCAGCAATTGCACCTTTACCGGCAACGCGGCTATTGAAAAGGGCGGCGGGTTTTATTACAATGGTTCGTCCGCGCCTGAGTTGACCAACTGCACCTTTACCGGCAACACGGCTAACCTCGGTGGCGGGATATATCATACTTCTTCAAACACTGTATTGACCAACTGCATACTATGGGACAACGGTGAAGAGATACATGACTTAATTGCAGCGCCGGTGGTTACCTACTGCGATGTTCAGGGAGGTTACCCCGGGACCGGCAACATCGATGCGGACCCGCTTTTCGTTGATGCCGCGGGCGGGGACGTGCACTTGCAGTCCCGTCAAGGACACTGGACCGACACCGGCTGGGTCCTGGATGCCCAGAACAGCCCCTGCCTGGATACCGGAGACCCGGCCAGTCCTCACGGCAACGAGCCGGCGCCCAACGGCAGCCGCATCAACATGGGTGCTTACGGCAACACCGACCAGGCGTCCAAGTCACCGGATACTCCCGAGGTAACCACCAACGCGGCAACCAGTGTTTACGGTATAACAGCCACGTTAAACGCCAATCTGGACAGCCTGGGTAAATATGATACCATTAATGTTTCTTTTGAATGGGGGACAGTATCCGGTACCTACACCGCCAGTACCACCCCGGAAGCTATGACCACTCCCGGCGCCTTCGCCATTATTTTAAACGGGCTTAGCCCCGATACATCCTACTACTACCGCACCAAGGCTGCCGGCAATACCAATGTTTACGGCGAAGAACAGACCTTTACCACATGTACCCTGCCCCTCGAGGTCTGGGTGGACGACGACTGGGCGGGACTCAACCCGGGCGACGCGGCTGACGGATACACGTTCGGGTATAATGCTTTTACCACCATACAGGATGGCATAGACGGCGTTGAGGGAGTAGGCGGGACGGTTTACGTGTATGACGGCACCTATACTGATAATGTTTCGGTGAACAAAAATATATCTTTGCAGTCGGTCAATGGCGCTAATGTTACTATAGTGACGCTGAGTAAATCGGACTACTTCCTAGTAGTGTCAGATTATGTGTTTATAAGAGGTTTTACCGTAACAGGTGAAAACTCTGCTGGCATACTGCTTTATCGGGCGGACTACTGTACTGTCTCGGATTGCATTATATCCGGCTTCGGAAATGGCATATACTTGGATGAGACCCATAATGACCTTCTGGACAATAACACGATTCAAGGCAATACCTTTGGTATTTATATTGACGCCAGCCAGGATAATGAGTTCATAGGGAACAATATCAGTAATAACGAATCCGGCATTTACCTGTGGGATAGTTCCACGGGTAATATAATTCACTTTAATAACATCACCGGTAACATATCGTACGGCGTGTTCAACAATAACGTCAGCGAAAACGTCAGTGCCAGGAACAACTGGTGGGGTGATGCCAGCGGCCCCGGAGGCGCCGGGCCCGGTACCGGTGATAACATAAGCGTTAATGTAGATTATGACCCGTGGGTGGGGGCTGATGTTGGCAGCACGGTCTCAGAAGCTATAACCAATAGTACGCTCGATGCTATTACCGAGGCCGATACCACGGTTTCCGTCAACGGGACAGCCACCGTCACCGTAGCGGAATATGCTGATAATCCGGGTTCCGGCTTCAGCGGTGATATCGACAAGCATGTTGATGTTCATGTCAATGATGTCACCGGTGTTAATGAGATCGAGATCAGGCTTTACTATACTGATAGCGATATCACCGGTAAAGTGGAATCGTCACTCCGGATGTACTGGTATGACAACTCCATCTGGGTAGTGTGTTCGGACACTGGCGTGAATACGACCGATATCAATAGCTACAGCGGCTATATCTGGGCAAAGATTAGAAATGACACAAATCCAGCACTGGATGACCTGAGCGGTACTCCTTTCGGGGCAGGAGCGAACCAACGGCAATCGGGTGGAAGCAACGGTGGAGGAGGTGGTGGTGGCGGCGGTGGCGGTGGCAGCTACGCCAACAGCCTGAGTGAATACACAACCAGTACCGGCAGGTTCTTCATCGATGCTACAGCCAGTTCCGCCGATGAGCTGGTCAGGATAGAAATACCTAAAGACACCATCGGCAAAGACCGGAACGGCAATCGATTGAGATTTATCACCATCAAGAAGCAAACGGCGCCGTCCGACCCGCCGGCTAATTGTACATTCGTATGTCCTGCATACGATATTGGCCCTTCGGGTGCTTCTCTGGAACCGTTCGGTTATCTGGTCTTTTTATACAACGACGGTGATATACCGGAAGGAGTTGCTGAAGAAAACCTGGTCCTCGTCACCTGGCAAGATGACGCCTGGGTTGAACTCGAAGGCTGCATCGTCGACCCGAATGAAAATACCATAACGGCCCAGGTGAGTCATTTTTCTGCCTTCACCGCCATGGCACATATGGCACCCGCTGAGTTTGAGGTCACCGGGATGACGGTCACCCCGGAAGAGGTTGAGCCGGGTGAATACGTTACTATCAACGTCACCGTGACTAACACCGGCGATTTGACCGATAATTACACAATCGTTATGCAAATCAGTGGTGCCGCTGTCGATACTAAAGAAATCACCCTGATTGGCGGTGAAAGCCGGACGGTCAGCTTTTCAGTGGCACGGGATACGGGCGGGGAATATATGGTCAATGTCGATAGCTTATCAAGCAGTTTTATGGTAAAGGAACCTGAACCAACCGGAAATGTCCCCGAAGTCCCGCCTCCCGAACCGGCGAAACCGTCACCGACAACGAAGTCGACACCAAAACCTGCCGCAACGCTGGCAGAACCGACACAGCCTGCCGCAGAGTCGACAACAACTGAAATGGCCCTGGGAAAACCAACTAAGTCTCAGGGAATTACTTGGTGGCTTTTCGTTATCTATGTAGTCGCCGGGACCATCGTGGTTGGTTTGGGAGCTTATTTCTTCATACGGAGACGCAGCACTGCGGCATAAACTAGGTTGAATTATTTTACACTATTTGGCTACGTATTTAATAAAGATTTATTTTTCTCTTAACAAAAAAGTATCTTGTGACTTCATGTCACAAAAGAGGCTTTTATTGGATAACATCATCTTGGAAAATGACTACTAATATACAATCAAACCAGTTACCTCAGGAAATTAGACAATTATGAATTCAGGCTGAAAGAAAGTTCAAAGGTTCTGTCTATTTTACACCACCGCCCACCATTTCACCTTTGTTCCTTAATGTGACAATTCATCCGTTAACTCCGCTATCTTAATCTATTTTTATGCGCACTATTGAATCGTAGAAATACTTGCTTTTAATCACCAGTCCCTGTTTGTATTAACTCCTGCTTCTGAAACAAGTGGACATATATCACTCTTAAGTTCGAAAGATTACTTTGTGGCGTGTTCAGATGTGATGTCATTCCCTTGCTAAGTGATTGATTTGCGAGTAAAATGGACATAAAAAATTAAGTTCATTTCTGCTTCAGAGGAGGAGATATAAAAAAGCATTAAAAATCATCTATTCTTCATACTTTGGTTCTGATAACTTACTTGGTATAATCCAAAACGCCAGCGTAAGGGCAACGACCGGGTGATTTGGACATGGAGCTGTGGGAGAAAGGGGAGGCAAATGGTCACTCATGATGTATTTATCAGCTATTCGAGGCGAGACAAAGCAGTTGCCGATGCTGCCTGTGCGGTTCTGGAGAGTCATAAAATTCGCTGCTGGATCGCTCCCCGGGATGTGCAACTTGGTATCCCCTATGCAGAATCCCTCCTTAATGGAATAGTTCAATGTCGTATATTTGTCCTGGTTTTTTCCGCAGAGTCAAATACTTCTTCCCAGGTAATGCGTGAAGTAGAGATAGCGGTAAAAAGAGGAATCCCGATTATTCCGTTACGCATCGAAAATGTGACACCGTCCGGCGCCATGGAGTATTACCTCAGTGTTCCTCACTGGCTGGACGCTTATACGCCGCCTCTTGAGGCCCATCTAAATAAACTGGCTAGCACGGTCCAGGCATTACTGCCTGAAAAACCGGTAGAACAACCTAAAGCCGAGCCTGTAACCTCTGCACCGGAAACAGCTCCTAAAGTCAAACCGTGGCGAAAGCTCAGACGGGTACACGTAATTACCGGGGCTTCGATTATCGTCGTAATCGTATTGGCAGTCGTATTTTTTACCGGAGGTATCGGAGGTCGCGATGAGCCTGTCGAAAGCTCTTTGTTGCCCCCTGCACCCAACATCACCCCTACACCTGCAACGACATCTACACCTGCACCGGCGACAACCACGCCAACGAAAGAGACGGTTATTTCGCCAACCAAAGATAAAATCATTATTGGTGCGGTCAGATCTCTTTCAGGCCCGCTATCCTTTTTAGAAGAATATGCATTCGGGCCGGTTTATAAAATGTGGGTTGAGGAGGTCAATGCCGGAGGCGGGATATATGTGGAGGAATACGGTAAAAAATTACCTCTGGAACTTGTAGTATATGATGATAAAAGTGATATGGACACGATGAAGACACTGCTGAAGAAATTAATGGAAGAGGATGAGGTCGACTTTATATTGCCTCCCGCCGGTACCGACTTTATCTACGTTGCCGCTCCTATTTTCAATGAGCACGGGTACATACTGATGGGGATGGAAGGCGGTTCAGCGAGCATCAGGGAGCTTATTCCCGGTCTTCCCTACTTTTTTAACGTCCTGAATTTTTCAAATCATAATCAGGTACCGGTTTTAGCGGACCTTCTCAAGAAATGGGGTGTTAAGACTGCGGCTATAATCTTCGTCGATGACATCCTGGGTATAGATTACTCCAGCGTTACCGTTCCAGAACTGGCGCGGCGAGGAATTGAGGTAGTTTCAGTCAAGAGTGTCCTGTCCGGGGTCAGCGATTTATCTCCGTTATTACAGGAAGCCAAGGAAGCTGATGTCGATGCTTTTCTGGCTTTCACCTACCCTGATACGTGTATCCTTGCCACTACTCAGTCAATGGAGATTGGCTTTAACCCTGACGTCTTTCTGCTCGGCCCCGGGGGCAGTTTTACTTTTTATAGAGACTTTTTTGGCGGCGATGTGGTAGAGGGTGTTATGGCTTGGGGAGCCTGGAATGAAGAATCTTCCCCCGCGGCCGCCGAATTCCACGATAAATTCCTCACTTATTACGATGAAGGGATGCTTGATTACTGGGGACAGCTGACCTATTGGAGTGGCTTGGAAATATTGGAACAGGCTATCGAGAAGGCGGGGACCCTTGACCAGGCGGTGATAAGGGACGTAATAGCTACCGAGATGTTCAATACATGTCTTGGACTAACCTGGTTTGAGGACGGGCTTCTGGCTGTGGAATGCTATCCCGGGCAGGTCGGTCAGTGGCAGAATGGGTCCTTCGAGGTCATTGACCCCGGGATGAGGCGTACCGCCGAACCTATCTACCCCAAGCCCGAGTGGCCAGGTCAGGTGTCTTCTACCAAGCTGCTATACGAAGACGATTTCAGCGCTCCCGGCAGCGGTTGGGTACAGGAATCCCTGGGAGATCGTGAACTAACTTACCAGGATGGTGAATATCATATCCTGGTCAAGAAATTTGATTGGGCGGTCTGTCGTTGGAACCGAAATGAAGGACCATTTACCGATTTTGCCCTGGAGATAGACGCCAGGCTGGTAAGCGGATCAGAGGGAAGTAGTTACGGGGTGATTTTTCGCGTTCAAAACACCTGGTCTGAGAATTATTACCGTTTTCAAGTTTCGGGAAATGGTTATTATCTTATAGGGACAAAGACCAACGGCGTATGGACAGTGCTGCAAGAATGGAAAAGGTCAACCTTTATTAACCAGGGTAATAACACAAACCACCTCAAGGTAGTTTGTAAGGGCAGCCAAATAGAGGTATACGTTAACGAACATTATCTCACTACCGTCACCGACGATTCTTTTCTCGGTGGTGGGTACGTTGGAATGATTGTCGACACACCTGAACCTAATACCTGTGTCGCTTTTGATAACCTAAGGGTATACAGACTTGATTGAGGCGATGAGGTCATTCAAAATTTTCATGCGGGGGCATGGCTGTTTGGAATAAGACCTGTGGCAGAAGTGAAATCAGGCGCTCTTAAGATGATGCGGAAGGCGTTCCGGATAGTCGGCAGGAACGGAGAAGAAGAATAGATATTGAATAAAGAAATCCGCGAGACAATCGCCCGGGCTATACATGATAACTACCGGGAGGCCAATACAGGAGAGACGGGTAAACCTGAATCTTTAATGATGGAGTGGGATAAGCTGCCGGATTCTTTTAAGGACTCTAACCGTCAGCAAGCTGAGCACATTCTGGAAAAGTTACGGGGGATTGGCTGCACCGTGCGTAAGGTTGAAAATAACAGTATCAAGCCAATCAATTTTACCAGCAGCGAGATTGAGATAATGGCAGAGATGGAGCATGAGCGATGGAACGCCGAGCGACTTCTCAAAGGCTGGAGGCTGGGCAAGAAGAAGGATGCAATCAGGAAAATCTCCCCGTACCTCATGCCCTGGTCAGAACTTCCCGATGATGTCAAGGAATTGGACAGGCAACCGGTACGCAAAATTCCGCAGCTCCTGGCCCAGGTTGGACTGGAGGTGCGCCGACATAATTAAGAGTCTTCCGATTATGCGGTTGAGTCGATGGTAGTTATAAGATGATAGAAAAACGTGCAAAAAACGTCAAGGAAAGCGATGAAGAAACAGAACTCTAAAGAGCCGGTAAAACTACGTAATATCAGGTCCGCCCCTCCAACCGCCAGGTCTTCCCTGTTAAGCAGGTTAAGCCGGTGGTTAGGAAATTATAAATGGTTGGTAATCATACTGTTATGGCTGGCGGCAATCGCCCTGGGGTATATCGGATACAGCAAGTATTTTAATACCATCGGCGAATCACCGTCTTTTATGGAAATACTCTATCGCGCCGTGCAACTTTTCGGTTTGGAAAGCACGGGTTCAGGGCCGGTAAGTTGGGAACTGCATGCCGCGCGTTTTCTGTCGCCTATAGTAGCCGTTTATACCGGCGTTCAGGCGCTGGCAAGTGTTTTTCATGAGCAGATTCAGCTGTTTCGCCTGCGTTTCCTGAAAGACCATATAATAATCTGCGGACTGGGTCGAAAGGGATTACTTCTTTCCCGGGAATTCCGTAAAAATAACGAGCGTGTGGTGGTAATCGAGCAGGATGTAAATAATGGCATGATCGGGCTATGTAAAGAGCATGGCTCAACTGTGTTGACAGGCAACGCCGCCGACAGGGAATTACTTCGCAAAGCGGGAGTGCATCGGGCCAGGTATATCATATCGGTCTGCGGTGGTGACGGCGCTAATGCGGAAGTCGCCGTTCATGCCCGTGAACTTACCCGTGGACGAAAAGGAAGAGTGTTATCGTGTCTTGTCCATATTCTGGATCTCCGGTTATGCAACCTTCTTAAAGAATGGGAGCTTGGCATGGGTAGACCGGACACGTTCAGGTTGGAGTTCTTTAACGTCTTTGAGAGCGGGGCAAGGATTCTGTTGTACGAATATCCGCCTTTTAGTGAGGCGGACGAAGTCAGGGGAACGATTCCTCACCTGGTAGTGGTTGGGGTAAGTCGTCTGGGAGAAAGCGTTGTGGTGAACGCTGCTAGAAACTGGAGAGATGCCGGGAAGGCTGATGGCGAGCGCATCCGCATCACCCTTGTTGACAAAGAAGCGGAGAAGATAAAGGAATCTTTATACGTACGATACCCGCAAATGAAGAGGGTTTGCGAGCTGGTACCTGAACAGATGGATATAGAGTCCTCTGAATTTGAAAAGGCCGGGTTTCTTACCGATGACAGCGGGCATGGCAAAGTATCGATGATTTACGTCTGTCTGGACAATGATTCCAGTGCTCTGAGCGCGGCTCTGACGCTGTACCAGCGGGTCAGGACTCTTGATATTCCTGTAGTGGTCCGCATGACCCATGATGCGGGTTTAGCCACGTTGTTGCAGGTGGAGGATAGTGAACGCAAGGAGTTTTCCGGCATACATGCCTTTAAGCTGCTGGACCTTACCTGCACTCTTGATTTAATCTTCGGATGTACTTACGAAATCATGGCGCGAGCCATTCACGAAGACTACGTAAGAAACGAAAGAGAGAAAGGCTTTACCCCCGAGACAAACCCGGCTCTGGTGCCGTGGAAAGATTTGCCGGAGCACCTCAGGGAGTCGAATCGGGCGCAGGCAGAACACATCCATTTTAAGCTGGAGGCTATCGGTTGTGATGTTGCCATTACCAACGACTGGGACGCACAGCCGATTGTGTTCTCTCCGGAAGAAGTGGAACTGATGGCCAAGATGGAGCACGAACGCTTTGTCGAGGAGCGGCTTCGTGAAGGATGGAAACGCGGCGCTAGAAAAAACCTGAGCAAAAAGACCACCTCAACACTGGTTCCCTGGGATGTGCTGCCGGAAGAAGAAAGGGAGAAAGACAGGAACGCGGTGCGGGGCATATCTACTTTGCTGGCTATGGCGCGCTTTCAGGTCTACAGGCTCTAGATAATAACGGTAAGGATATGACGTGAGGCATAGGAAAAAGGCTTTTTGGTAATAAATTATGATATTCAATTCCATAAGCAGGAGAATTGCTTAGTGTATCTCATAACTTTGTATATAAATTAGTCAGGCATGGTATAAAACTGGTAATCAAACTTTGAAATAAGTTCAAAGTATCAAAGGCGAAATTTCATGAGAAATTCGATTACGTGGTGGAAAGTGTGGTAGGGGTAAATGAAAACGCATAGAAGGATGTTGTTTAAATCTGCTTCTATTGTTTCAATGATATTTTTGTCAATATTCTGTATTTCATCCTGTGGCTGCCCGTTTCCTATAGGAGACGGGTATCTTGGGATAGAAGGTAAAACTTACGAATGGGTTAATTCTCCCGTTGGGGCTACGAGTAAAATTTACCATAATTATTACCGTGACGTTAAGATAACATTAGAAGAAATGATTGAAGATATTCCTGAAGAAATGATTATTAAACCATTGGGAAATGTCAAAGTCGAAGTAGATTCCAAGAAATCAGTTCAAAGCACACGTAATGGGGATTATTATTACAGAGATATTTCAGATGAAGAAGGTAATTTTGAGGAGTATTGGACAGTTTATCCAGGTGAGTATCAAATACTGATTAAGGTTTCAAAACCAGGATACATGGAGGAAATAATAGAGACAAATCATGACACTGGTGATTTAGATAATCATATAATTGTAGCAATTTTAGTTAAAATGGAAAAGTAGAGGTGGTACAATTATCTTCTTTCATATTTAGGGTCATGGTGCTTCATCTATTCTAAAATATTTCCATCAAGTGGGAAAACTTGCCTGAGAGTTCTCCTTATCGCCCAGCGTTACTCGCCGTCTGGTCAGGTATCAACATTACTGCACTCTTAATATGACATACAGTTGTCAGCTATAGACGGGTACAATAGAGAGAGTGAAAAGTAATCTCCTTTCCTCTCTTAATCTTGAACTTCTGGTTTAGCAGGCATATATTATATAGATTGTTTTATTGTCGATAGTGGGGAGAACTGAAATGAAAAATTACGAATATCACCGCATCGGGCGCCTGGCGGAGCAACTGGAGAATGCCGGGATTGACCGGGACATAATCGGTCAAATCATGGAGGGCGGCGAAGATATACTCAGGAAAACCAGTCCCGAAAAGAAGGCCGACTGGCTCAGGAGCGCCATGTTTAAAATGAACAGGCTCCTCGATATGCCCACCCGCAAGGTCGTGCGCGAGGGCTGCGCCTGCTGTCTGGGCGGGAAACGTCTGAAAACTTCACAAAGCATCGCGAAGGATAACAAAACCCTGGAAGACAGGGTTAAAGCTGCCAACGAGGCAAACTATGTGGGCAGCATCAAGATGCAGGAAAACGGAGAAATTCTCGCGCAGTTCGACATTCAAAAGGAGGCGCCTTACCGGTGCTACTGCCTACCGCAGGCTAAAGAACCGCTACCGATTACCTACTGCTTTTGCTGCGGAGGCCACGTTAAACACCATTTACAGATAGCCCTCGGACGGGAACTTGATTGCACGGTGCGTTCCTCGGCACTTTCCAGCGGGGGTAAAAAGCCATGCACTTTCAGCCTCAGGATAAAGGAGTGAGGTTTCCGAGGAGCGCATAAACGATTGATATGAAAAACTACGAGTATCGCCATATCAAAAAGCTGGCGGAGCAGCTGGAGGTTGCGAAGATTGACCGCGAGATAATCGACCGGATTATGGAAGGCGGTGAAGATATAATAAGGACAACCAGCCTCGAAAAGAAGGCGGATTGGCTGCGGGTAGCCATGACTAGAATGGATAAACTCCTTGATTTGCCCACCCGCAAGGCCGTGCGCGAGGGCTGTGCCTGCCGGGTGGGAAAGCAAACCTCCAAATATTCCCGGAGCATTGCGAAGGGCAACGCCACCCTGGAAGGCAGAATCGCGGTCGTTCATAATACGTTTATGGCTTTCGGAGGCGGCGTCTGGATGCAGGATAACGGTGAAATTCTGGTGCGTTTCGGTCCGGAAGGCCCCGGAGGGTACCGCTGCTCCTGCCTGCCGAAAGCGGAAAAGCCCCTGTCGGTTACCTACTGCTATTGCTGCGCCGGGCACGTCAAACACCACTTCCAGCTCTCCCTCGGCCTGAAGCTGGAAGCTACCCCGCGCGGCACCGCGCTTTCCACCGGCGGTAAAAAGCCATGCACTTTCAGCCTCAGGATTGTGGAATAACTGTTCAGGGTAGGGGCATATACCGGGCACGCCAGAGCCGGCTGGTTTCAGATAAATTATCCCTTGCGACGGGCAACTGCGCCAGGGACTAAAAAGTGCGCCCCCATCATCTTCATTATGTTGTCGTCACTGGCTTCGCAGGCTTTCTTCAAGTCCAGGAGGACCTTGCCGGCGACGGTCTCATCCCAGAACCAGTCCTGGAGCACTTTGCTGGAGGCGTTCGCCTGCCCCGGCTGGGCGGTAATCCCTTCGATGTAATACGACTTCAGGTCTTCCACCACGAACTTGAGGGTACTGGGTAGAGGTATATCATCACGGGGATTTTCCGGCGTCCTCCCCTTAATAAAGGCGAAGATGAAATCGGGGAGTTTTTCCAGTTCCATGCCGCTGACGCCCACGGTGGTGCGTTTTCGCTTGTTCACCGCCATGTCATACCACGTTCGCATCGCCGTCATCTCGCGGCGCAGGGCGGTCAGCATTTTATCCTCATCGCCGGAGTCCTCGGCTTCACGGGCGAAGTTGACCGGGCATGCCAGCACGGTTATTTCATCCGACTCCGGCTCGTCTTCGGGATAGTCCTCGAGCACCGGTACTTCGGGGGCTTCCAGCAGTTTCAGGAGCGCCATCAGAACTTTTGTCTGAAACCTGGGATTATCCGGAGGTCCCAGCGGACGCCCCAGCTCGAAAGATACCCACAACGCCCGGGGTGGTTTGATAACCTCCGTGTGCGGTCTGATCAGACTGATGCTTGAGGTCGGTACCCCGGCTTCCTCTATGAAATGCGCCAGCACGCCGACGGCGTGCGTGCAGCCCGGTCAGACGGGAAAAAGCAGGACGGCATCCACATTGTCCTTTTTCAGCAGACCGGCAATCTGGTAGACGGGCTCCGGCGCATCCGGCTGGGCGCGGATGCTGTTGTATGAATAATGAAAATCAGCCACGCTCCCGATGATGCCCTCCGCCGCCATTTCCCGCAGGCGGTCGATGGGAAAAACGACGTTCCAGTCGCGCTGATAGCCGCTGCGGTCAAAGCTGGCAGCCATGTGAGACATGATAAGGTCGTTAGCCTGGACATTGCCCGGTATGACGCGGTAGTAGTCATCCGGGTCCATCTGGAAAGGGCGGTCCTGGCGACCGTGCAGGCCGGCGGTGGTGACAATGGCAACGCGCCTTTGGCTGATGGGCGGTCCGCTTACATACGGATTGGTCTCAAATGACGGGCATTTGAAGCTCAATAGCATTTTTCTTTCTTCTTCGCTTACATTCTCCAGACGCATGTGTTCCCTCCATATGTTTTCCAATTGAAATACCGGTACGCTATTACCGTTAATAACAGCATATTACGATAGTCATCGCCTGTCAATCTGTAGTAGCTACGGCTCCGCTGTTTTTGAATTAAAGACTATCTGCCAGAAAGCAACAGTCCGTCCCGGACTTGACATTTTTCCGGGCTAGCGATAGAGTGCATTTACGACCTGTCGGCAGGACACGCCGTGTTATTGGAGGATATTATGGCTGGATTCTTTCGGAAACTCGGCAGAGAAAAGCTGTATAAACAGTGGGTTGATAAGGAGGGGTTATCTCCCGAAGACCTCCCTGAAGACCTTAAGAAAGGTACCAGGGCCTCTGAGGAAATCGAGGATGATACGATTGACGAAGTAAGTCCACGCCGGGAATATCATCCCGGGATGAGACGGCAGGTTGACGGTTTATCAACCGTGATAAGTTCTCGTTTCGTCTTAATCATGGCGCTCGCTATTATGGTGCTTCTGGTCGTCGTATCGGTACTGGTGACGGTACTTATTATGCGTTAAGAATGAGCGCTGTTTCAGGTCCGGACGTTATTTAAGCACTCAGGAAATATCAATGAAAATTTTAACGGTTGGCATAGGAGCATGCGGCGGGCGTATTGCCGATGAGTTCGACAGGCTGAATCGGCGGGCAAGGAGTACGCGGGGGATGGAAATAGTCGTCGGGTCGATTGCGGTTGATACGGACGCAGCTGCCCTGAGCGAGCTCAGGTACATCAAGTCGGACTACAAGCGGCGTATTTTATTGGGCATACAGGAAAACAAGGGACTCGGAAACGTCGCGGCGAACACAATCGGCGCGGAGATATTCAAAAAGGAAGCCGAAAAAGTGGTCGATGCCCTGCGTTTGATGAAAAGATACCAGGAAGCTGACGCCATTCTGGTGATAGCCAGCGGCGCCGGAGGTACCGGTTCTGGTGGCATGCCGATAATATTACAGAGTATGAAAAAACGGTATGTGGATAAGGCGGTATACGGTCTGATTGTGTTTCCGTTCGACCATGAAATCGAGGGCGAGGAGCGGTTTATCGCCAATACGGCAAGCTGCCTGAAATCATCCTACGCTGTTTCTGACGGCGTTTTCTTATTCGATAATCAGAAGCATATCCAGCAGGATTCCACTTTAATGCGCAATATGGAAAGAATCAATCAGTTAATTGTCGAGCCTTTCTATAATCTGCTGTGTGCCGGTGAGGAGAAGAACCGCAAGCATATCGGCTCAAAGCTGATGGACGCCGGAGACGTTATACAAACGGTAAAAGGCTGGACCGTCATGGGACACGGCGAGTCGGCGCTGCCTTTCTCCCGGCGTTTTTTGCCAAGGTCTCTTGACTTCGATAAGAAAAGCCGGGAAACGGATATCGGGGTAAAGGTCATGGAGGAGGCGATCAGCCGGCTTTCGGTAAGATGCAGCCCTTCCGACGGGGACACGGCTCTTTATTTACTGGCGGCTCCCGTCAAGGAAATATCCATGGATATGTTAAAGACGCTTGGCGACTATATGAAGAGCATTGCCTCGGATTCGGTCATCAGAAGCGGTGATTACCCTATCAGCAGGAACCTGATAAGCGTTGATGTTATCTTTTCTCAGCTTGAAGGCATCGATAAAATACGGGAAATCTACGAGGCCTCGGTTGACGATGCCGGTAAAGAGCCCGGCAAGCCTGCTAAAAAATAGTCCCCCCATGCGTACAGCAGGGGATTATTCAGTCATTGAATAATCGCGCAGGAAACTGAGCAGAGTTTCACAGAAAATTTCGAATTGCTCGCGCCGGATGTTGTGGCCGGCGTTTTTTATCTGGACCCAGCGTAAAGGCTCCCCGGCTTGCCACAATTCAGAGGCATGTCTGGCTGTTTCGGCGGAGACTATGCCGCCATCGGACGTGATGAGCAAGGTAGGGCACCTGATTTTAGGCGCTAACTCGACGTAAGACGGCAGGTCGAGCTGTATCGTTGTGAACAGCGCCGGGTCGAACTGGTGTTTGGCGTCCGCCCACGGCAGTATTTCCGCCTCGGACCATCTTGGATGCTCCTCTTTACATTTCGTAATGAGTTCATCCCGTGATTGTTTGGCGTATCCGGTTAACATCTTGATAAATTCGTCACGCTGTTTTTTCCTTTCATCGCTGTCTTTATCGGCAGTTGGAACTGCGTCCTGCCAGGCAGGGTCTTCAAGGATGATGGCTTGAAGCAGGTCTGAGTGTTCGGACGCGATATCGCCCGCCGTGCCGGCACCCATGGAATGCCCCATGATAAAAGGTTTTACCAGATTGAGTTCCCGCATCAGCCCGAGTATCTGGAGGGCAAAACGGCTAAATTTAAAGTCCTTATCGAATCTATCGGAAAGGCCGTGACCCTGGGCGTCCGGCATGATAACGTCGTAGTCTTTAGCGAGGATTTCAGCTACCGGAGTCCAGCACAGTCCGTTATCGGTAGCGCCGTGGAGCAGTATGAAAGGAGGTTTGTTGCCCCCCGTCCGGTAATAACGGATTTTTATACCGTTGATATTAATATCGCCTTGCGTATACTTAATCATCGCTATACTTATTTGTGTAAAATGATGGCGACCCCGGATTGTTGAAAGTAGCCGACGCTTTAAAGCCCGAACTTTTTTCCTCTCACATCATCTTGTAAGCCAGGAATGTGCTGATTATAGGAAAGGCGCATAGCATGGCAATATTAAGCACGTCAGCTATAATGAACGGTATTACGCCGCGGTAAATCGCACTGAGAGGGGCATCGATGACTCCGCGAAGACCAAAGAGGTTGATGCCGAAAGGCGGTGTGATTTGTCCTATTTCTATTATCCTCACCGTGATTACACTCCACCATATAATGTCAAACTTTAACGCCTCCATCGCCGGGAAGAGGATAGGAATGGTGAGGATGACTATGGCAAGGACATCAAAAAAGCAGCCAAGGACCATATAAACCAGCAGGATAATAGCCAGGATAGCCCATTTGGATAGCGGTAAACCGACTAAAAACTCGCCGAGGGTATTGGGAAGCTGGGTTACGGCCAGGAAGGCATTGAACAGGAAGACACCCGCCAGTATGACCACAATCATACCCATCATTCTGGCGGTGTCCATCAGGGAATCCCAGAAGCGTCGGCGGCTCATCTCTCTCCTCACCAGGGTGATAATCAAAGCCCCAAAGGCGCCGATAGCGCCAGCCTCGGTAACCGTGCATACACCACCATAAATACTCCCCATTACCACGAGGAATAAAAGAGCAATCGGCCACGTTTGCTTTACCGACGCTCCTCTCTCCCTCCATGTCGGCTTAATCCCACCCGGAGCTAATTTGGGATTAATCTTGCACACAACGGCAAGGGCGAGCATATAGAATACGACTTCAGAGATGCCGGGTAATAACCCGGCTATAAATAGTTGTCCGATGTTTAATTCTGCCATTATCCCGATGAGAATAAATCCCATGCTGGGCGGTATTAAAATGCCCAGGGTGCCCCCGGCCGATATAACCCCGGCCGCTAACGGCATGTCATACCCCGCCTTTCTCATCTCCGGATACGCCACCTTACCCATGACAATTGAACCGGCTAAACTGGAACCAGCTACGGCAGCAAACAGACCGCAGCCGCCTACCGTGGCCATAGCCAGACCGCCCTTGAACTGGCCCACCCAGGCACGTGCCGTTTGATAGGCTTCTTTGCCTATCCCGCCCTGTGCGACAAAGGCGGCCATAAGAAAGAACATAGCGAGCACGGTAAAATTGTAGTCACCCATTCTGTTAAAAGGTATTATGGCCAGATTGCCGAGAGCGGCACCCCAGCCGCCGATCAGGGCAAAGCCGATAAAACCGGCGATAAGCAAAGTTAAACCCAGGTGCGTTCCCATTAAGATGAGAACGACAACAATAACGCAACCTATGAGGCCAATTACAGTCTGACTCATCGCTTTGAAACCTCGATAAAAAGATCATAGATGTCTATAAGTAATATGAACGCCAGCCAAAAGAAACCTATGGTAAAGATGAGCATAAAAGGCCAGAGTGTTATGCCTAATGTTATTGTTTCGCCACCCACTGTTTTGTGCATGTACTTCCACGCCCTCAGCCATCCCTGCCAGGTTACCAGGGCAGACCCCATGAGACATATGAAATAGGAGAATATAAACAACCCGGCTCGTCCTCTCGGGGTAAGACGGTCAGAGACTAAATTTATCTGAATGTGCCCCTTGACAAGCTGGGTATAGCCAATGGCCATGGCTCCACAGATAACGAAAGCCATTGACACCATTTCCCAGGCACCATCTATCGGACAAAGGAAGAGGTAACGGCCGATGACGTCGGCGGTCGATATAAGCATCATTACGGCGAGCATGAGGGCTGAAATAACGACCATCACCTCGGTGATCCGCTTTACTACACGCCTGAATCGTGATAACGGCTGACTTGGCTGTTCCATGTCGTCTCCTTTATAGCACTCCTGCCTTTGCGTAACGGGGACAGGAAAGCTAAACGGAGTGCCTAATTACTCGTAAATTACTCCGTTAATCCTCAAAGTCATGGAGGATGAGATAACCTGATGATGAGTGAAGCCTGTTATTACGCATCTCCTTTATTTTCATGTCTCATCATGTTTGTTTGACTTATTATATATTTTACTAATAAAATTGTAAAACTCATTGAATAATCATAGTTGATATTCCTTGACAAATTTTTACGCATTATTTAAGATAAAGCCTACAGAATAATAAAAATAGCCGAATACAATTATGTGTTGAATTGTTTTTTATACTTCCTCGTTGATTGTTTTAAATCTGAAAACAGGAGGTATCAGTATGTAAATGTGTACTAAAGAAAATAGATGTTTTGGGCTTAGTTATTTAGTAAAGGAGTAACGAATGAAAAAAAGACACTGGATAATCACGGTACTCGCTTTCGTTTTAGTTTCGGCTCTCCTGTTATCTGCCTGTGGTGAGGCCAAGGAACCAGCGCCTACTTCACAACCGGCGCCTACTACAGAACCGGCTCCTGCCGAAGTCAAGACGATTAAGATTCATTATTCTTGCCCGCCCAATAAGGGCTACTCACCAGGAATGGAGTGGTTTAAAGAAGAGTTCCCCAAGCGGACGAACGGTCGCTACAAGGTAGAAACCTATGGAGCCTCGACCCTGGTACCAATAGACGCCGTTCTGGACTCAACCAGACAGAATGTCTGCCAGATTGGGACGACTTCTTTGTCCCAGTTTGCCAAGGATTTCCCGTTAGGTATTGCTCAGCAGATGCCGGGGATGGGCTTTCCCTGGCCCGGTGACTACCCCGATAGTTTAGACGTACAGGCCGCTGCCCAGTGGGAATTCCTCACCACGGTAACGGAAGTAGCTGCAGAGTTCGAGGACTTCGTGCATCTCGGGCCGCCTTTTGCCTTGGAGACGTCTTATCTGATAATGATAGACAAGGAAGTACGCTTGCCAGCAGACTTTAGAGGCACGAAGATGGCCGCGACCGGTCCCGCAGCGGAGCTGGTAGAGGCTAACGGAGGCGCGACGGTGGCTATAGTGGTCCCTCAGATTTTCATGAACCTGGAGAAAAAAGTTGTGGAGGGGGCCTTAGCGAATTTCACCATGGCCACAGATTGGAAGTATGAAACCATATGCCATTACTTTTTTATGCAGGATTTTGGCGCTTCACTGATTGTTTCCCTGATGAACAAGGAATTCTATGATTCGATGTCACCGGAAGACCAGAAGATACTGCTGGATACATGGGAAGAAGCCACGCAGGTTACTCGAGATTTCCAGAAAAATAGCACCGTAGTATCCAAGGGTATTCTTGAAGATGCCGGCATAGAACTCAAGCGGCCCACAGCCGAAGAGACAGCAGTGTGGGAAAAAGCTTTTGAGGAAGTCTGCGTTCGTGGCTGGAAAGAAGATGCCGCATCAGTGGGTATAAGTGAAGCAACTTGTGATAAAGTCCTTCAGGCATGGAAAGACATCAGAGAGAAATACTGGAAGCAGTATAATCTGCCTGGCGAACCTTAAAATAGGGTGCCACCAGTTCTAGGATTATCATAGGTTTTCAGGTTTTTGTCATAATAGAAAAGGTTTCGAGTTGTAATATACTCCGAAACCTTTTCTTTTTCCCGTGGAGAGTGTTATATAGTGGCGACCCCGGGGGGATTTGAACCCCCGATCTCCACCGTGACAGGGTGGCATGTTAGACCGCTACACCACGGGGCCGCGGTATTGACAGACGGCGTGTTTTTGAACTCGCGCCGTATAATATGAGTCTAGCAAAGGCGTAGTGGTGTGTCAAGGTATACCGCCTGGCTCCCGGCTTTGCTTCACGTATTTGTCCTGTCTCATGTTGTTGTCACTAAAAATGGATTATGGTATAATTACGTAAAATTGCACGAGGAACAGGAGTGGCGAGAAAGAAAGCGGTAACGAAGACCGAAGATACCCGGCAGTCAGAATATGAGCTGGTCTGCATTATCAATCCGGATGTAACCGAGGAAGAACTGGAGAGCAAGCTGAACGGCATCAACGAGTACATCACCGGTCATGACGGCGTTGTCTCCAGCGTGGATAAGTGGGGCAAGAAAAAGCTTGCCTATCCCCTGAAAAAGTATCTGGAAGGTAATTACGTTCTCACCAGGTTCAAGATAAGCCCGGAACGATGTAAGGAACTGGAAGCAAACCTGAAAATATCCGAGGAGATACTGAGGCATCTTTTACTGAAGGTAGAGAGTTAATTTCGAGGATTGGTCAACATGAGTAGGACCGGGGAGGTGAAGAGGCAATGCCGAGTTTGAACAAGGTGACGATTATCGGGAATGTTGGCAACGAACCGGAGATGCGTTTTACCCCAAACGGAAAGCCGGTCACGTCTTTCTCCGTGGCTACTAACTGGGTCTATACTTCTCCAGAGGGGGAACGCCGCCAGGAGACGGAATGGTTTAACGTGGTAGCCTGGAACAGGCTTGCCGAACAGTGCAACCAGTTCCTGGCTAAAGGCAGGCTCGTCTATGCTGAGGGAAGGATACATACCCATAACTGGGAAAGCCAGGACGGGCAGCCCCATTCGAGAATAGAAGTAATTGCCAACCGGGTTATCTTTCTTGACAGGAGGGGCGCCGCGCCGCTCTCGGATGAGAAAGCTGACGAGGCTGGCGTGGCTGAAATGGAGCCGGAAGACCTTCCCTTTTAATTTAATTAATAGTAAATAAATTATCGATAACGAGGATAGGATGACACAATCCAGAGACGCCAAACCGAGGCGAACCGGGCGGGGCAAGTACATACCCAAGCGGAAAATATGCTTCTTCTGCCGGGATAAGGTTGAGCACATCGATTATAAAGACGTGGCTATGCTGCGTCCCTATATATCGGATAGAGGTAAAATCTCCCCGCGTAGAAAAAGCGGTGCCTGCGCCAAACACCAGCGCGCCCTGACTACTGCCATCAAGAGAGCGCGGCATCTGGCTTTGTTGCCGTTTGTCCCCGCTCACGTTCATAAAACCGGGGGCGTTGGCTTAAAGGGCTAGCATCGCGGTACAACCGGCATCAGGCTTTCCATTTCTCCAGAAAACAATGTAGTATTAACAGGGAGTAAAAGTGCCGAAAAGGACCTATCAACCGAAGAGGATTCCCAGGAAACGGCAGCACGGTTTCCTGAAGAGGATGAGCACGCGTAGCGGTCGGGATATCCTGAAATCAAGACGATTAAAAGGGCGACGGAAATTAACCGTTGTTTAAAGGGGTGTTTCTTCGTCCGGATGTGGTAGAGTGAGGGGAGAACGGTATCTTACCAGGGACGCACAGTTTCAGCTGGTCTATAAGAAAGGTGGTTCTTGGGCGGGCAGGGAGCTTGTTATTAAAACTCTGCCCAACGGACTCGGGTTAACCAGGTACGGCCTGGCGATTGGCAAGCGTGTCGGCAAGGCTGTAGTCAGAAACAGAGTAAAACGTCGGCTGCGCGAGATATTGAAGCAGGCGCCGCTGCGGGAGGGCTGGGATATCGTGGTTATTGCCCGCGCGTCGGCAGCGGCGGTCGACTATAAAAGCCTGGAAAAATGTGTCAGGAACCTGTTAAACCGGGCTGGATTGCTGATGGGGGAATATGAAGGCGTTAGCCCTGGAATTAATTAAGCTATACCAGCTTACCCTGTCACGGGTTATGCCACCGGCATGTCGTTTTCAGCCGACCTGTTCTCAGTATACTTACGAGGCCATCGGCAAGTTCGGGCTTTTTAAGGGGATTTATATGGGCATCCGGCGTATCACCCGCTGCCATCCTTTCAACCCGGGTGGTTATGACCCCGTTCCGTGATACGCAGGTTTGTTTATCGGGGGGAGTATTATTGAATTGAAGAAAAAGTGGAATGCCGGCTGGGCAGTACTGCTGCTGGTATTGATTTTGACCATTACCCTGGTCGGCTTCAGCTGCATCAGAGGCCTTACATCCATCGGCTGGTCGGGGGGAGTCGTGCATGACGGCACTCTCTACGTTGGCTCGCAGGAAGGCCGTCTGGTATCGATTAACCTGTCCAGCGAAGCCCGTTTCTGGTCGGACGCCCTTAAGCCGGTAAGTCAGCCGGGGCTGTTCGGTTGCTCTCCTGCCACGGGTGGGGGAGGTTGCGGCGCGGGTTCGGCGGGAGTGGCTGTTTACGGCACCCCGGTAGTCGTCGGCGAGCTTGTCTATATGGCAGGTTATAACGGCAAGATTTACGCCTGTAATATTGACAACCTGTCAGTACGCTGGGTCTATCCCCGGGACTCTTACGTTCCGCCCGTTGTCGGCGGTATGGTAGCCGCCGATGGAAAGCTGTTTTTCGGCTGTTCCAATGGAAAGATTGACAATGAAAAAGTCGACGGTATTGTGTTCGCCCTGGATGCCGAAACCGGTGATTACCTGTACAGCTTCGAGACCGAAGACAAGATATGGGGCACGCCGGCCGTCGATGGCGATACCCTTTACATCGGTTCTTTTGATAAAAAAGTGTATGCCTTAAGCACAAAAGACCTGACCAAAAAATGGGAGTATGCCACGGAAGGTTCCATTATCGCCACGCCGCTGGTATATAACGGAACGGTCTATGTCGGCTCCATGGACAGGAATTTATACGCCCTGGACGCCTCCACCGGCAGTCTGAAATGGAAATTCACCGGAAATAACTGGTTCTGGGCTGAGCCGGTCGTTTATAACGA
>Ga0209427_10001546_pt1 | contig 26610 bp, 27 predicted proteins | sample DeeMarSWOR136_30_FD_187465 | JGI IMG/M metagenome (GOLD analysis project Ga0209427, IMG submission 187465) | Marine sediment microbial communities from White Oak River estuary, North Carolina - WOR-1-36_30 (SPAdes) (version 2) | ecosystem: Environmental > Aquatic > Marine > Intertidal zone >...
ATTTCTTCCTTTGACGTTGGTTGCTGGGATTTATGAAATGAATTTTAGAGTTATGCTTGAACTCGAATGGGTTTGGGGTTATCCCTTTGCGCTATTGGTCATGCTTGCTGTGGGAAAATTGTTATGTTATTCCATTTCAAAAAAGAAAAAAGGATATTAGCGTGGGTGACATCACCACTTTCGAAAATACCACATAAAAAGATAAAGTGACTTTTATGCCTGAAAAAAGCAACATTCATCTTTCCTCGGCATATAGACTTCTGCACCCAATGCACACGGTTCTCGTTTCCTGCATTGGAAAAAATGGAAAACCAAATATCCTGCCCATAGCTTGGGCAATGCCTACATCGCATGAACCAGCTATGGTTGCGATAAGCATATCGCCGAATAGGTACTCTCATAGACTTATCGAGGAAACAGGCGAATTCGTAATTAACATCCCTACATTGGATATAGTCAAAGAAACGTTGGCTTGTGGCAGAACTAGCGGCAAAAACCACGACAAGTTCATCGAAACGGGCTTAACGCTGATACCAGCGAGAAAGGTAGGAGCACCCATAGTAAGAGAGTGCATTGCCCACATAGAATGCAAAGTACGCAACCAATTCAAAACCGGGGACCACACCATTTTCGTCGGCGAAATAGTCGAAGCCACCGCAGAAAAGGGCGTTTTCACAGACAGATACAACTTAGACAATGCAAAAATGCTTTTCCACTTGGGTGGAAACGTCTTTGCAACCCTTGACCCAAGGATCTGCTTGCCTTGACTGCCAAGCCTTTTAACATACATTCTGTAACTATTCAACAAAAATGAAAGTATGCAATACATATTACCGAAAATCACAAAAAATAGCCAATAACGATTCAACAAGAGTAATCCGCATTTTTTCATTCAACTTCTAATACTAAAACTTAAGTTACGCATCTAACTATTTTTAACATCAAAAAATACCATTGACATGTGGAGCAAAGTGAAAACTCGATGAAAAATTATTATGATGAAGATGCTCTGGAAAAATTTCGATTGTCAGGAAAAATTCTCCGTGAAAGCCGAGAAGAAATAAGAAAATTTGTTCGCGAAGACATGCCCATAATTCAAATTTGCGAGAAAGCCGAAAGACTCATACGCGAAAGAGGTGGAAAACCAGCTTTTCCATGCAACGTGTCTATAAACGAGGTAGCTGCTCATTACACTTCACCGCCAAATGATGAACAGCGAATTCCAGAAAAAGCCGTAGTGAAAGTGGATATGGGTGTTCACGTAAATGGTTACGTAACGGACACGGCGTGCACAGTATGCTTCAATCCCATACACAAGAGCATGCAAATTGCAGCCGAGCACGCTTTGACCGCAGCTATCGAAAGCATTCATGGAGACATGGCAACTTCACAAATTGGTGCTATAATAGAAAAAAACATAAAAAATCTCGGTTTCAAACCCATCTCGAACCTAACAGGGCATTCAGTGGGAAGATACTTGATTCACGCGGGAACATCAATACCAAATGTTATGCAGATGTCCTTAGGAAAAGTTAAGGTGGGCAGAGTATATGCGATAGAGCCTTTCGTCACACTTCCAGACGCGGTTGGCCGCATCGAGAATAGCTCAGAAATAACGATTTTCCGTTTGGTCAAAGCCAAATCGGTGAAGAACATTTATGCAAAAAAGCTTCTGAAATATATTGAAGAGAATTTCAGAACCTTGCCTTTCGCTGAACGTTGGTTGATAGGTGCGGTACTCAAGGACAAACACTGTGAAGCCTTCAAAGAACTACTCAGACGAAAAGCGGTTATGGGGTATCCAGTGTTCGTTGAAATTAGCAGAAAACCGGTTACTCAGGCTGAACATACGGTACTTGTAACGGGAAACGGATGCGAGGTTTTAACTTAGAAGCTGTAGGTTTTTTCTTTTTCCTTAACTTCTTTATAGATTCCTGTTATGATCATTTTGTCGTCGCATTTTTTGCATGGGTCAAGGTCTTTGAATACGAAATCGCCTCGCTGGAATTCCCTAATGCTCTTAAAGTTGCACTTCTTGCATTCAATTGTCGTCATGACTTTTGGCGCTTCAATTTTCATGCTTGCCGCGCGTTTCCGTGATTGGAACAGTACGTAACCCGCCAAGCCCATCGAGATGAAACCTATGAGAAGCAAGTATCCTGCTACAATTTCGTTTCCTTCAACAAAAGCGCTGAAAGAAAATATTAGGGCTACTACGGATAATGCTAAAACTATTAGCACAATCATCAAAAGATAAGTTGAGATTTTGGCAGGTGCATGTGATTGGGAAGTTTCACTCATTTCTCTTTTTCTCCTATTGTCCAATTCCGATGGTGTTGCCGACACCGACTATTATTATATTGTCCCCTTCTTTTGTTCTTTCCAAGATAACATTTTTTACGCGGTCAATGACCTTGTCGGCTGAATCCGCGATTTCTTTTCGCATTGGAGAAACCGCGTCACCTATATCTTCCTTAACTATAACAGCGTTAATTGGAATATGATACTTCACAACAGCATCTTCAATCTTGAACTGGTCAACGCCTGGACCACCAATTGCTGCACCTACACCCTCAGCGACTTCGCCGACCGTTTCACCTTCAAGCTTCAACCCGGCATCAATCATTATCACCGATGCAATTTTTCCCTTGTTCTCTTGGACAACTGCTTTCACCGCATCACCTGGCTTGCCAACGTTTCCCCCAGGACCTTCAGCTTTTATGATGAAAGCGGTGCGGCCTTCTATGGGCACAGTAGCTACAATGCAGTCTTTCGGCAATTTGCGTGTTTCATAGCCATGCATTAGCTTTGCAGCCACCAACGGACCTGCACCATCTCCTATAGGTTGGCCGTAAGCAAACGCTTTCAGTGCGCTAGCGTAGGCTTCAGCTTCTTTCATGACCAAAGGCAGTATCATCTGCAACTGCATTATGATGTAGAGACTTAGCGTTTTCTTACCCTGAATGTAAAAGTGTCTAATAATTTTGTAAATGAAGTTTAGTGCCATTGCGGCTTCTAAGGTATTCTCTAGATTGTTAACTTGAACTTCGTTGCCTGCTGGGGCCATAATTTTTACTTCATCTTTAAGACGTGTATCTCTCACGTCGAGTATGTGATCTAGCTTGTACACTATTCCTGCGGGGTCCATGCTTTGTGGCGAGATTGTAAAATATTCTAGGTACCGGTCAACTCTTGCGGAGGGGTCGGTTTGTGGTTTCCCGATTTCTTTGATTGTTTCTATTGTGATTTTTCTTCCTTCTTCTTTTATGTATTTTAGCTTGTAAAGTGATCCTTCGACTTCTCGGATCATCACATACATTTGGATTCTTTGCCCATAAAATATGAAGACTATGAAAACTCCGTAGAATATTATACTAATAATTTGCGATATTGCGTCGCTTCCTGGGACAAAGCTCAATTTGTCATCACTCCACAAAAAACTATAGCTCTCAGTTATAAAGCTTAGCCAATTCTCCCCCACGAATTTAAGTGTAAAATAGGCTGCCAGCTTTCCCAAGTTCACGTGGCCGAAGACCACACTACAGTTGGGAACGGAACGCGGTTTAACTTCTGAGTTCGGAATGGGATCAGGTGGGACCCGCGCCCTTTGGCCGGCAAACCCAGCAATACACACAAGTTTTCCTTCATTAATGTTTCGCTTTTTCTGTGTAGCTATTATTTGGATTTCAATGTTTTCGGTGTTGTTTCAAGGTTGGACTCAGGACTATGATAATGCATGCATTTTGATTTCTAGTTTGGAGCGAAGTCACCCGAAAATCTCCGTTTGATTACATATTGTAATCAGGGATTGCCTTTTTAGCTTGCGGCTTTGATTTTCTCTCAGCTACTTGGACATAGACGAAAAGAGAGACGTAACGAATATATTTTTATTGTTGCCAGTTAACTTAATGCCTCATGTCTAAGGTGGGGCTGTAGTCTAGACAGGCATGACGACGGGCTCCAGAAGGCAAGCACGGGTTTGCTGACCCGCTTCGGGGATGACGAGGTTCTGGAGCGGTCTTAGAGAAACCCGTAGGGACAGACACGCGCTGTTTCCGGGTAAAGGTCGTCGGTTCAAATCCGGCCAGCCCCACCACCTCCTTCACTCACATTCTAACTAATTGTTAAGCGGAAACCTACCGTTTTCCCACCTTCCCTTCTCAAGAAAAAACAAGAATATAAAAAAACGAAAAGCGAAACAAAAACAGAACAATAAAAAAGAAAGAAGCGGAAGGAACAAAAAAACTAAAAAAAATGACTTATATTAAGAAAAATGTTCCGCATCAAAATTGAATGAATTATGTGGTCAAGCTACTGTCGTGTTTGCGATTTGATCGACATATCGTTGATGGCTGTCTTTTGAAGTGAAAAAGCCGGCGATGGTGTCCAAAAGCAAGACTATAAAGTGAATTTTGCTGATGTTTCTTATAAAAGTGCTTTCCAAATTAGGCTTTTTTCCATTTGCCTTTACTACTTTAAGGTTTACCAGTCTCTTGCCCAACGTGTAGCCGTAAATGGACTCAGTTATTGTGAAGTAAAGAACGTATATTAGTCCTATCACAAAGGGAAGTGCCAACCAATTGAAAACCCCGGAAACATCAATTGTGAGGCTCAGAATTGCGGTTGCAATGCTGACAATTATTGAGTCGATCAAAAGGGCAATAACTCTTTTGATCCAATGTTGCTGCAAGGAGCTTTCGCTCAGTATTTTTTCAGCAGCGGTTCCACTCAAACCAGTTCCATGTGTAACGTAAGAATTACAGTTAGGACAAGAGTCCAAGTGCTCTGATATTTCTTTTCCGCAATGAGTGCAATATGTCAAAGCAACATCACTCCTAACTATTTGGCTGTAACATTTTGGAAGATTCATACAGAACTACATATTGGCAATTTCCGCCGCACTCTTTTGCTTTGCACTGATTGCAGAGGTTTGATGAAGGCTCTATAGAGATTTTTTGGTAGACAAACATCGGATACTGAGTGCAGTTTCTGCAAAAATGCCACCTGTCAAATTCACTTAATCTGATATACTCCACCAAGCTCGTCACTGCTTTCTGGTTTTTAACAGAACATCTTCAATATTGAATCTTAATAAATGTTACTTTTTTATCGTTCAACACGAATGCAACCTGATCGATTCTGGTGCCCAATATGAAATGTTTATTGGTGATTAATTTTATATTTGGAAAGCTCCAAAAGAAGTCAGTGGGATAATCTAATTTGTTTGAGAAAAGGTCAATTTTTTGGTATGAAGTAATTGGTATGGTCATTATTATACTTCTTGGCAGTATGCTACATTTTACATATGAATGGTCTGGTAATCAGCCAATAGTTGGTGTTTTCTCTGCTGTGAATGAAAGTATCTGGGAGCATCTAAAAATTGCTTTTTGGCCAGCTCTATTGTATTCAATTTTTGAATATCGTTATCTATACAAGAAATCCAACAATTTCTTTTCTGCAAAGACTCCAGGGATTTTTTCTATAATGATAATTATTCCAGTAATCTTCTATTCTTACACTGTATTTTTCGAAGAAAACCTCATTATAGATATTGGCAGCTTCATTTTAGCAATAATCATTGGACAACTCATCAGCTATAGATTGTTGACTTACAAAAAAATGGCCAAGAAATTTGAACTAATTTCATTAGTTGCTCTTGTAATATTAGCTCTTGCGTTTGTAGTTTTTACCTTTTATCCACCACAGGTGCAATTATTCCAAGACCCAAGCACAGGAGAATATGGGATAATCAACCATTTCCCGTAGCTTGTTCAAATTGACGGCCTATAAATTTAAATTTCTTTCACATTTTGAATAGCGTCTGGTAAGTTTATTGCTTTTTTTATTGTCGATAATTTCATTTTTCTGCAATTTTATTGCAAAATAATTTCGTAAATAGAATTTATTTAATCAAGAGTTTTATAGTTTAAACTCCAAAGGGATTCTTTGGGAGAGACAGAAATTGTCAAACAACAATGAGGAAGATAAGTTTTCTTTTGGCAGGGATTTTCTTTTACAAAAGAAAAGTCCTAAGGTCGTCGGTTCAAATCCGGCCAGCCCCACCATACGCTAAATCAATCCCATTGTTTTGGATTCTCTGTTTTGGTTGAAAAGAAGGAAATAGGGTTGATTATAGAAATCTAAACATAACCAAATGCCACATTCAATTCATTAAGAGACTTTGGCTTCATATACTGAAAAAATTTTAAGTCAAGATAATGAACTAGGAAGGCTGGTGTTGAATTGAATAACCCGATTTTTTATATTGTAGATGTTTTTGCAGAAGAAAAATATTCTGGAAATCAACTTGCAGTTTTTAGATTCACACAAAAATTATCTGAAAAAGATATGCAACAAATTGCCCGAGAAATGAATTTTTCAGAGACAACGTTTGTTTTGTCCGATGAAAAGCATAATGGTGGGTACGGTGTAAGAATTTTTACTCCAAAAACAGAAATCCCATTTGCGGGGCATCCAACTTTAGGTACTGCTTTTATTATAAAGAGGGAAATTGAGAAAAGACATGCCAAAGAAATAATTTTGAATCTAAAAAAGGGACAAATATCGGTTGTTTTTGATAAAAATGATGAGCATTCAGATATTTTGTGGATGAGACAATTTACTCCAGTTTTCGGAAAAAATTATAACGCAAAAGTGATTTCCAAGATTCTAAGTATCGACTCAAAAGAAATTGATGAGAGTTTCCCTATCCAAACTGTTTCTACGGGACTCCCAACCATCATAGTGCCCTTAAGAAGACTGAAAGCTGTCAAGAAAGCTAGGGTAATAAATAGCAGGTATTTAGCTTTTACAGAGTGCAATAAAGCTAAAACATTTCTCATTTTTTGTCCAGAAGTTTATAATAAAGAAAACGATTTGAATGTGAGATTCTTCGCAGGGCGTTATGGAATAGCCGAAGACCCAGCCACTGGAAGCGCAAATGGATGTCTAGCTGGATACTTAATTAAGCACAAATATTTTGAAAAGGGAAGACTTGACTTAAGAGTTGAACAAGGATTTGAAGTAGGGAGACCTTCGTTGATTCTGTTAAAAGCAAAAGAGAAAGGAAAAAAAATTATGGTGCATGTAGGAGGGAAAGTTCAACTAGTAGCAAAAGGCGAACTTGTTTAATTACAGGTATTTGTTGAGAATTAGATGTTTTACAACTCAGATATGAGTAAGATGATGGATATGTGATTAGAGAAGTTGGCACTTTCAAGAAAGCATAAGATTGTGTGTCTGATTCATTAAATATTGGGGCTGCAAAGGAAAAAGAATAGAATGTTAGAAAAGAAATAACAATGATTCAAATACTGCACGTTTTATTAAACTCTTTCTTCGACAGAATTTTCCAGAAGGCCTATTCCTTCGATTTCGATTTGCACAACATCACCGTGCTTCAGAAAATGCGGCGGTTTCATTGCTAGCCCAACGCCTGCGGGGGTGCCCGTGGCTATTATGTCGCAAGGTTCTAGAGTCATTACGAGACTTAGCTGGTGCACAATTTGATTTACATTAAGAATCATGTTTCGCGTGTTTCCATTTTGGCGAAGCTCACCGTTAACCCAAGTTCGGATATCCAAATCACCAGTGTTTCTGAGTTGGTTTTCGACAGTTATGCAGGGTCCTATTGGCGCAAAAGTGTCAAAGCTTTTTCCCCTTGTCCACTGCTTGTCCTTGAACTGAAAGTCACGCGCTGACACATCATTGAATATTGTGTAGCCGAAAATGTGATTTTTTGCCTCTGAAGCTGAGATATTCTTGGCGATTTTGCCCATCACTATGCACAGTTCGCCTTCGTAGTCAAGCTGCTTCACGAACTGAGGTTTAATTATTTTCTGCTTTGGACCTGTTACTGCTGTATGTGGTTTCATGAAGATTATCGGCTCGTTTGGAACAGTTGAATTGGTTTCGGCAGCATGATCGAAATAATTAAGCCCTAAACATATGATTTTTGGCGGGAAATCTACAGGCGCCAGAAGCTCCACCAGGCTCAGCGGCGTTGAGAAACTCTCGACATCATTTCTTTTTGCATTGTTCAGCATTTCTTCAGTTTTTTCTAGTGTTTCTCCTCCATCTGCGATAAATCCTTCCAATTTCAATGGAATTTCTTTCTCCAAGTGCTTTGCCAAAGCAGGTATACACAAAATAGTTTGATTGTTCATAATGCCATATGTTTCCTTGTTTCGATAGCGGTATCGTGCAATTTTCAATATCCAGCATCTCTTTCGTTATTGTCTTCTATCTTGTTTGATTTAAGTTGTTTTTCATCATTTTATTTTCAAAAATTATATGCATTCAATAAATGCCAATGATTATGTTCTTTTATAATACCCATTAAACGAGTTTGCCGCCCCATTTTATTCTATTCCAAATTCTTTCATGAAAATAATAAAGAAACATCGTTACAATGTTATAAACAGTGCCTATCGTTGCAGCAACATCCAATTCATTAGTTAAAATAAAAGCTATTATGATACTAGTTACTATGCAAATAATCCTCCAGCTTATTGACTTGATTATAGATCTCTTTCTTGTTTCATTCATATTCTCACCGAATGAGCATTTCTTTCTCCAAAGGAGTTTTTAAGAATATAGCTTTAGGTTAATCTTTTTAAGCTTGGACTTTACGAACAAAATTAAACAACGTTTTTGCCAATCTTTCTCGCAAAATTTGTTGAAAATATCGAGTTGGTTTTTCTGATCTCCCAGGTTGAATCACTATTTATTTACAGACTCTATCGCACGCTACTAAGTGACCGTTTCCTATATCAATAAGTTTTGGCGCTTTTTCTACGCACGCATGTTCATTTTTGTGAACACATCTTGGCTCGAACCGGCATCCTTCTGGAGGATTTATTGGACTTGGAACCTCTCCAGGCAAAACTATTCTAGGGATTTCTGTCACTGGATCTGGAATTGGAATTGATGACAGTAGCGCTTGAGTGTAAGGGTGCAATGGAGAATTGAAAAGCTCATCTGTCTCGGCGATTTCTACGAACCTACCAAGGTACATTACAGCTACTTTGTGGCAAATATGCCTAACAGTACTTAAGTCGTGGGAAATGTATAGATATGTGATCTTGAGTTTTTGTTGCAGTTCCCGTAGCAAGTTTAAGATTTGAGCTCTGACTGAAACATCCAACGAAGCTACAGGTTCATCTGCAATTAACAATTTTGGTTCAACCGCTAGGGCACGAGCAATACAGATCCTTTGCCTTTGACCTCCACTAAACTCGTGGGGGTATCTCTCTGCGTGATAATCTTCCAAGCCTACTAACTCCAATAGTTCATATAGTCTATTATGCCACTCATTCTTAGGAACATGCCTATGTATCATAAGAGGTTCCATTATTATGTCGGCAACGGTCATTCTTGGGTCGAGTGAAGCATAGGGGTTCTGAAAGACATATTGCATTTTGCGTCTCAGCTGCAGGATTTCATTTTTATTTTTTGATACGAAGATTTCGCCTACGTCTTTATCCTCAAGATAAACTCTTCCTGAAGTGGGAGGATCTAAGTACAATATCGCTCGGGCAGTGGAAGTTTTTCCGCAGCCACTTTCCCCAACTAAACCAAAAGTTGTCCCCTTTTTCACTGAAAAACTTATTCCATCAACAGCATGTATTACTCCAACCTGTTTTTTTATAAAGATTCCTCGAGTGCGTATTGGAAAATGCTTGACGAGGTTCTCAACTTCTAGAAAAAGCTTTTTACTCATTTGCTTCTGCCCCAAGAGGAGATTTTATTTCAATCTCTGATGCGCGAATACATGCCACATAATGCCCAGGTTCAATTTCTACTAGTGGCGGTATTTTCTTTGCGCATTTAGTCTGAGCATACTCACATCGCGGATGGAATCGACAGCCAGATGGCGGCTCTATTAGGTTTGGTATGCTTCCAGGTATTACTTCGAGTTTCTCTTTCTTCAAAACCAGACTTGGAACTGCTGTGAGGAGAGCCTTTGTATAAGGATGCCGAGGGCTGTAGAAAATTGTCTTGGTGTCTGCAGTCTCACAAACTCGCCCAGCATATAGTACAGTTATTCTATCGGCTACGCCAGCCACAACTCCCATATCATGGGTGATTAAAATCATCGACATACCTAGGCTATTTTTCAGATTTTTCATTAATTGAAGAATTTGCGCTTGGATTGTTACGTCTAAATTTGTTGTTGGTTCATCCGCCAGAAGCAGACTGGGCTGACATGAGAGTGCTCTGGCTACTGCCATCCGTTGCTTCATACCCCCGCTCAGTTGGTGGGGAAAATTCCAGATCTTTATTTCGGGATCAGGTATGTCCACGAGTCTAAACAACTCTATCGCTTTTTCCAAAGCCTCTTTCTTAGTGACGGTCTGATGACGTCTTATAACTTCTGTCAATTGATCGGCAACGCTGAAAACTGGGTTTAGCGAAGTTGCGGGGTCTTGAAAGATATAGCCGATTTCTTTTCCCCTAATCTTTTGCAGTTCATTTTCAGTTTTTTCTACCAAATTTTGTCCTTTGTATATAATTCGTCCATCCATTATCTTTCCAGGTCTCGGGACAATGCCAAGTATCGACAACGCAGTAACAGATTTTCCAGAGCCTGATTCGCCTACTAAACCTAATGTCTCGCCCTCTCTCACGTCTAAGCTTACTCCATCGACGGCTTTAACTATCCCAGCCCAAGTGTCAAAGTAGGTTTTCAGGTTTTCAATTCTCAATATTTCCTTTTGTGTCATGAGATTCAGTTCCATAAGTTTTATTCCCTGAGACGGGGATCGAGAGCGTCTCTCAACCCATTTCCCAACAAACTAAATCCTAGAACCAGTAGCGTAATAAATAATCCTGGGAAGACCCCTTCCCACCAAGCTTCTTTCACAGCTTCGTTGGCCTTCTGCAGTTGTTGGCCCCAAGTGATAGCGTTTGGGTCGCCAAATCCAAGAAAGCTTACGGCAGCCTCTACGAGAATTGCATTTGCTATCATAAGTGTAGTTAAAACTATGATTGTGTGCAAAACATTGGGGAAAATATGCCTAAATATTATTCTTCTTTTGCTTGCTCCCAGTGACTTCGAAGCTTCAATAAATTCGCTCTCTTTTACTCGTAATACTTCTCCGCGAATGATTCTTGCATTTGATGCCCACGAAAACAAGCCTATCATAATAGCGACCATTGATAGACCACCCACACCTGAAGGCGCCACGGCATTGATTACTTGCAGGAAAACCAGCAAGATTAAAAGGAAGGGAATGACTAAGAAGATTTCTGTTATTCTCATTAAAATATTGTCAACGAGCCCACCGTAAAAACCAGAGACAAGCCCCACCAATATGGCTAGCGACATCGCAATTGCTGCGGCCCCAAATCCAACATAAAGAGCTGACCTAGCTCCGTACACAACTTGGCTGAAAACATCGTGACCCACGTAATCCGTTCCAAACAAATATTTCAATGAAGGAGAGACTCTGGTTTCTCCCTGGTAAAATGCCGGCAACGCATTAGGGGGATATGGAGCTATTAACGAGTCAAAAGCAGCTAGAAAAAACACAAAACCGATAACTAAAGCGCCAGCAAGAGCCGCCTTGTTTTTCTTAAACCTCCGCCAAGCAATATTCCATTGACTCACACCTTTGGACCGTTTTCTTTCATTTTGATTGCTCAAATCAGATTTTGTAGATTTCTTTCTTTTCATCTGGTCAATTCACCAAGATTTTCTATTCAATTCTGATTCTCGGGTCTATGTAACCATAAGTTATGTCGGTTATCAGGTTAGCTACAAGAGTCATTATGGTAATGAAGACAGTGACGCCCATTATAACTGGAAAATCGAGCTTGGTTGTGGCTTCTACGAAAAGTCTGCCTACGCCGGGCCAATTGAAAACAGTTTCCGTTATGGGAGCGCCAGCAAGCATAGCACCAAAATAGAGTCCTACATAGGTTACAACAGGTATAAGCGCATTTCGCAAAGCATGTTTATAGATCACGGTTCGCTCGCTCAAGCCACTGGCCCTTGCCGCTAGTATGTAATCTTGTCTAAGCACTTCTAGCATGCTTGATCGAACTAGAAGCACGACTGGGGCTAAAGTTGCAAAGGTTAAAACTGCAGCAGGCAAAAACATATGCCACAGTCCATCTAAGATGTAGCTGCCGAATGGATATCTGTCCTCGAGAATTGAATGTGCTCCACTGGCTGGAAACCATCCGAGGAAATAACCAAAAATGATAATCGCAATAATTCCCATATAGAAGACGGGTATGCAGGTTCCAACTAGGGATGTTGTGGTCACTGACATGTCAAGCTTGGAGTACTGTTTTTTGGCAGAAAGTATTCCTATAGGAATTGCTATAAGAAGTGAAAAGATAAGGGCGGAAAGCTGAAGTTCGAAAGTAAGCCATGCATAATCGCCAATCAATGTGGTTACTGCTGTACCTCCTCTGATTGCGTATGAATTTCCAAGATTACCTTGTAACAATTGCGCCAGAAAAATGAAAAACTGATAATACAAAGGTTGATCAAGACCATAATATTCTCTCAAAATCTGTTTAGCTTCCGGTGTAATACGTGGATTCTGACCAGTCATAAGTTGTACAGGGTCCCCAGCAATACGACTTGCAACAAAAACTATAATCAGGATTCCCAAAAAAAGTGGAATCAAATAAAGCATTCTTCGAATTATGTACCTTATAATTGACAAATTATGTCACGATTCCAAACTAATTTTTCACTTAACATCTATTATTTAAATATTCTTGAAAAAGCTTTGTATCTCCAAGATTTTGAGAAAGTGAAAAGAAAAAAATCTCGTGCTTATTCTATTCAGACTTTTCATTGGTAGATAATGGGTAAATGTTATAAGTTAAAAGCGTTGAAAAATAGGAGCTGGAGAGCAAAAGAAGAATGCAAAGAAATTACAAAGCATTGACACTTGGTTTACTGCTACTACTTGGTGCTTTCTTATTGCCAGCATCTTTTACTGTACGCGGTCAAGACACTTTGTTTCATGTTACCTTAACGGTTCCGTCAACAAATCCATCGAGGCAAGCCTGGTCGGAAGTTATTCAATCAAACATGATAGCAGCCGGAATTGATACGGATAGAGTAATACAAGATTGGGGAACAATCTATGATAGAGTCCTTGATCCCCCTATGGATGTTGTAGGCAAGACATTTGATGACGGCGGCTTCGACATGCTGTTCGTTGGTTATGCAATGAATACAGATCCAGATCCATACGCTTTGTTCCACAGCAGCCAAGTCCCACCGGGACAAAACTATTATCTCTGGGATAACGAAGAGAACGACCGACTTTGCAAACTAATAGCGCAAACCTTGGACGACACCGAACGCACTCAATATATTGAGGAGTGGCAACGGCTATTCAAGGAGGAACAACCTTCATGTACCATCAAGTACGATCAAGAGGTGGTTTGCTTTGACCCAACAGCCCTTATGGGAGATCCATTTGAGATTATGCACTTTCCTGCTTGGCCTAGAGTTGAGGAATGGGATTTAAATCCATCAACTACCCAAACCGCAATCGTAATGGCTCAGACAGGACCGTGCCCCGAAGAAGGGTTGATGTCTTGGACATCCACGTCGTACTATGATGCGGCAGTGTACGGCGTAGTTTTTGAGCCCTTGTTCAAAACGAAAAATCTTGAAACTTTGGAAATTATTCCGGCATTGGCTACAGGCTATTCGGTTGCAGACGACGGCAAGACGTGGACTATTAATTTGAGACAAGGCGTAAAGTGGCATGATGGCGTCGAATTCACAGCTGAAGATGTAAAATTCACCTTCGCATCAGCAATGGATCCCAAATTAGCCTCGAATTTTGGAACTTTTGTGGCAGGCATAATAGAATCTCCGGACAACATTGAGATAGTAGATGACTATACTGTTAAATTCAATCTCCCTGAACCCTATGCATACATGACTTCCACCTTTCTCGCTGAAGGATACGGATACATTGTGCCAAAGCATGTTTTAGAGAATGTGCCGCTCGACCAGTGGGATTCCCATCCATTCGACACAGCTGTAGGCAGTTATGAGGCTAATGGACAAACGTGGTATGGTCCGATAGGTACTGGACCATATTGGTATGCAGGATATGACCCCGCGACTTTCTCAAACTTCTTAACAAGAAACGACGACTACTGGAATGCTCAAGCTTTATGGGACGCGGGATTGTTCGAAATCGAGCAGTATGTTGTTGTGGAAATAGGAGGATCTGACGCCGCCATCACCGCTCTAAAGACAGGGGATGTAGACGTGCTTGATTCCCAGTACAGTCTTCAAGAGAAACTTGACAGCATTCAGGAGCCGTGGGGAGACTGGATACAATACGATGCATTCGGCGTACAAGAACTGGGCTTTAACAATAGACACCCAATCTTTGGCACAGGTGTGGATACGCCGCTAGGTCAACAAGACCCAAGTAGAGCTGCTGAAGCAGCCCGATACGTGCGACAGGCTATAAGCCACCTAATTCCCAGACAACAGATAATAGATGAGATACTTGCTGGATACGGCGTCCCTGGAGTCACAACCGGACTTGCACCATTGACCGCTGGATTCGACCCAGATGTTACACCGTACCCGTTTGACATCGAAATGGCAAAGTCTTTGCTAGCGGCAGCTGGATACGAAACCGGAGTTGCACCACCATCAAAAGGATTCCTAGAGGAATACGGTCTCTACATTGCCGTAGCAGTAGTAGTTGTCGTAGTTGCAGTAGGAGCCATCTACTTCATTAGAAAACGAGGAGAATAAATCAACCCTCTTCTTTTTTTTCTTCTTAGTTCGTAAAGAGTACAATAAAGAAGCTTTTGAAAAGATAAAAAAATATCTTCTGGTAACTTCTCGCACTTTGAACACGTAGTATTGTGCGGCATTAGCTAGGTCAATTTCACAGAATTTTTCAAGAAAGGAATAGCAAAATAATTGAGGGAATCAAACCTAGAGTCATCGGAATTGGAAGACCAGGAAGCCTAACCGTTCGTAAAGTTAGTGCTAGTGAAATTAAGGATCCCATCAAAATTAGGAGCAAAGACACAACTCCTGCGAAAAAGCCAAAAATCACTAAGGCGTTTGACACAACCATTGAATAACACGTCAAATCACCTATTCCAATTCCCCACTCTTCGCTTGAGATAGCTACGCTAAATACCAACTTTTCATATGTCTTTTCCCCAACAATAGTCTCAACGGTTTTTCTTTTAATTAAAAAAAAATCTAAAACCGAGAGAAACAAGGAAATTCCTACAACTGAAACTGCAGGTAACAATACTCCGAGGAAGGACCCTAGAGATCCACTGCAGACTACAAAGAGCAAGTTTCTCATTCTATCTGACAACGCATCAACTATGCTCAAATACGCAAAATAAGCCCCAACATACGCTACGATAGCGACAATGATGAGAAGAAATGGAGAATCTAGATGCAGCAAGTTAAAAACGAGCTTTCCAAAAAGCAAAGTCGAAATCACTCCACCCAATATGAATGCCGCAACCACAATTTTAACAGCAAATCGTGGCTTTTTATTAAAAATATGGAAAAAGACAAAGAAACTCGCTATCGTCAAAAGGGCAATAATAAGAATATTAAGCACCACAAAATATTCATTAATTCCATCAAACAACACTGTTGAATTACCAGACGGTTCTGAAAGTAATACGAGTTGTGCACAAATCATGGAAATTAGTATTGCCAAAAAAATTGGCATCACAAAATGCAATCTACTTATCTTGGTAGAAAGAAGAGAACTCTGAGAAACAGTGATTACCATTAAGCTGACCGCAAATCAAATCTTCTATATGGAAACTCATTAACTTTTCTGATTTATTGCGCAAAATATCACTGATACGAAAAGAACAATATCACCCCACCCGCGCAATTTTTGGCAAACAAAACAGCAAATACTGTATTACAATCTTGTTTGAGTTAAGATAAAATTTACAAAAAAACAAAATCAAATTTCAAGATAATTAATTCTTATGCTGCCTATAAAGCAGATACGATAAGAGCAGCAACAATCAAAATGATTCCTGTTACAATCCATGGTTTCGCTTGGTTTTCTACTTCTCTCTGGCGCTTTGCGTTCCAAGGTTTAGAGTGAAAAATCATTTCGTTTAGTTTTGCGCCTATTGGAGAATATAATGCAGCTGCTCCACCCACAACTAGACAGACTCCACCTTCAAACAACATTAGAAATGAAAGATTATAGAGGATTTGATTAAATCCTCCAGTAATAAAGATGATAAGGATTAAATTTATTAGAATAACTATTGAAGAATAAAGCAAACTTCTCAAAATGACCTTTAGAACAGTTTTCATTATTATTAGATCCTTCGTCTTCTTCTTTTTATTGTTTCTCCAATCTTAACGAAATTTAGATAACAATTGAAAAAGTTTTTCATTCGGCATCATATTTATTCAGCTATGAATTCATTGGTAGTCCGAGCTGCATCGATTAGAGACGTTTCATTCATAGTCAGGATCAGGTTAGGGGCGCTAACTAAAAAGGAAATTCACGGTTTTTCTGCTCAGGAGCTTGCAACTACTTCCTCAACCAAGAAAATGCGAGAATTGTGGGGTAGTGGAAATAGATTAAAAGACGGCTGTGAAGTTTTCCTGGCAGAAGACGAGGGCAAAGTGGTTGGTTATATGATGTTCAAGGTGGAAGGAGATTCTGGTTACTTAGACGATATTGTGGTTGCAAAAGAAGAACAAGGAAAGGGGGTAGGCAGAGCACTCGTCGCGTACGCAGAAGATTTGGCAAAATCTGAAGGTTGTCACTTTATGAAGACTGACACTACAGAGAACGCTGATGGTGTTCCTTGGAGATCATATGATTTCTGGATAAGAATGGGATATGAAGATACTGGAGACCGAATACCTACTCTGTATGATTTTAAGGAAATTCCGTTTTTTAAAAGACTAAAATAGAGTATTATTGTTTCGCTATAATGAAGCATTTAGCTATAATCACTTTATGACTCGCCGGATATACTTTTAATTGCTTCAACTGCCTTTTCAACGTGCTCTTTTTCCACGTCTTTATGTGTTACCATCCGCACTTTATTCTTGGTCATTGCCAAAGCAAGTATGCCTCTCTCCCTAAGCCTCGAAACAAATAAGTCAGTTGACATCCCCAAACCACTAATGTCAAAACAGATTATATTCGTCTGCACACAGTTTAAGTCAATCTTGATCTTATCTATTTTAGATATTCCCTCTGCCAAGCACCTAGCATTCATATGGTCCTCTGACAATCTGTCAATCATGCTTTCCAAGGCAATAATACCTGGAGCCGCGATTATACCTGCTTGGCGCATGCCACCTCCTAATATCTTTCTCAGTTTTCGAGCCCTTTCAATGAATTCGCGAGTGCCAACCAACAACGAGCCCACTGGACAGCATAGACCTTTAGATAGACAAAACATCAAATTGTCAACATGCATAGCGAGGTCTTTAACGTCAATTCTCAACGCTATGGCAGCATTAAAAATACGAGCGCCATCCATGTAAAGCCTTAGACTGTGTGCATCAGCTACTTTCCTTACTGCCTCCATCTGATTGGGAGTTACGACTGTCCCACCATGCCTGTTATGCGTATTTTCAAGGCATATGAGTGCGGGTTCAGGAAAATGAATATTTTTAGCTCTTATTACGGCTTCAACGTCGCATGGATCAAATGCGCCCATATTGCTTTTTAATAGCCAAGGAAACAATCCGGCTATCACCGATATGCCGCCTCTCTCATACCAGTAAATGTGTGATTCCGATTCAAGTATTACTAGATCGCCTCGTTTTGTATTGCTCATTAAGGAAATCAAGTTGGCTTGTGTACCACTCGCAACAAGCAAAGCGGCTTCTTTGCCCATCTTTTCAGCTGCTAATTTCTCAAGCTCATTTACTGTCTGGTCTTCACCAAAAACATCATCTCCCAATTTTGCGCGTCTGATAGAATCCAGCATCTCTTTTGTTGGCAAGGTAACCGTGTCACTTCTAAAATCGATTAATTTTACCGATGACATTCATTTCACTCTTAAGAAGTAATTGTTAGTTCATAATTGCTAATTAGCATTTAGTCATTAGACATCTTTGCTCACCTTTAATACCTTCAGTGAAAATCAAACATGAAAACTAAAATAGAAGTGAGCGAAATCATAAAGACTAAAAATTTCATATGAGGACCTCAGATTTTGATTATAGAAAACAAAGACAAGTTGTTCAAATCTCTAATAAAACAGACAGACACAATCTTGACTAGCAAAAAAGACCGAGAAACGAAACTGAAAGCGATATGTAAACTACTAAGGGAAAACGTTTCCCACTATAATTTCGTTGGCTTCTATTTAGTAGATAATAAGCATAATGAATTGTTGCTGGGTCCTTTCGAAGGGCACCCCACGGAGCACGTTAGGATAGCATTTGGAGTGGGAATATGTGGTAAAGCTGCAAAACAAAAAAAGCGCTTTGTTATTCAAGATGTCACAAAAGAAACAAATTATCTCTCGTGCAGCGAAAAAGTTAGAGCTGAAATTGTTTTTCCAATCTTTTATAATAATGAAATTGTTGGGGAACTTGACATAGATTCTCATTGTTTTTCCCCCTTCACTAAAGAGGATGAGAGTTTTCTTGAGAGAATATGCAAAAAAACGTCTAAACTTCTTAACAGATATTAGGATTACCCAATTGAAACTAGCAAAATCGCCGTTATTATTAGAATCGCGCCAAAGCCAGAAACTATTGTAATGATTTCTCCTAAAATTACAGTAGAAATTGCTACGGCAACCAATATTTCAGTTAACAAGACTACAGCAGAGGTTACTGGCGAAATTTTTTTCAATCCTTTAAGCCAAAGGAAATACGGAATTATCCAACAAAACATTGCAGTGTAAAGAATTGCAACCCAAGCGTCCCACGGCAAAGAAACGGATTTGCCTATTAAAAAAGGCGCAACAGGTATTAAAGGAAGCATAGTGAAAAACAGAAGCCATGTCATGGACTGGATCATGTTCCTGCTTTCTTCAATCAGTGGCTTATTAAAAACTATAAAAATAGCCCAAAGCAATCCAGCTGCAATAACCAACAAGTCCCCAAAAAAGTCCCCCCATGCAAGGGATGCAAAATCTAAATTCGTTGTCATAAACACAACTCCGAGAAGACTAATAGTTACACCAGCTACTTTTTTGAAACCTATTCTTTCCTTAGACACTATTGGAGCTAGCAAAGCAACCCAAACAACGCTGAGGTTAACAAAAAGTGACGATTCTGAGGCAGATGCACTAGTCATCCCCATATATTGCAGTAAATACGCTATTCCGTTTGTGATACCTAAGAATAGTACTAGACGTTTTTTAGAAAAGTTAAAGCTGAAATTTTTTGTAAACAACATTATGGCAAACATGACTAGTGATGCAAGAAAGAAACGCAAGAAAACAAAAGTGTAAGCATCCATGTACTGCAACCCGATCTTTATAGCTGGAAAAGAAGTACCCCATAGAGAGCCTGCTAAAACTGTTAACAAAACTGCTCTCTTTCTTTCATCTGCTGTTATTGAGTTTTGCACGAATTCAACCTTTCTTTTCAAGTCATGCTCTAGAATGTTTTTAAGTTTTTTCTATCTCTATTGACAATTAACTAATAATTTTCACGAATGTCTTTGTTCAACATTGATCAGACTATTTGAATACTTATACAACTAGCATACATAGTTTTTAACGACTTATGTAGAAGGCTTTATTTGCTCATAGACTTGCTGAGCAAGTTATCAACATTAAGCTTACTTTGAAGCAAGATATTGAAAATCTTTTGACCATCATAGTCCACAGATACAAAGATAAAAAATGAACTTAATATTTTTCGTGCGAGATTCAGAAGGCTACATTGTTTCGGCTTTCACTGATGACGGTGTTTTTGGATGACCCTAAAACTAAAAAGTAATCCCACTGCTAATACCGCTGAACTACCAAGAAAAGCTGCGGTTGCGCCTGCAATCTCAAAAAGGAAACCTCCGATTATTGGACCTGGAACTGTTGCTATGCTTAGAACAGAGCTAGCTATTCCTAAAATTCCCCCCTGCTCGTCTGCAGGGGTTAATCTGGAAAGGAAACTAGGTACGATTGTGCGCATCATGCCACTGCCCGAAGCGATCATTGTTATGGAGATGAAAAAAACTAGTATGTTGGGAACTAGTGGCATTAAAGATATCCCAAATATCATTAGCAAAGGCCCTACTACTATAAGGGTTGCTTCGCCAAATCTTTTAGCCAATCGTCCAATTATTACGCTTTGTAATAGGATTTGTACTAAGCCTATGTAAATGAAAATGTACCCCATTTCAGTTGATTCGAGAGAGAAATATGCGATGCCCAAGAGAGGCACGATCACTGGTATGGCGGAGAATGCGAGGAAAACGATGAAGTGTATTATGAGAATAGAACCTATTACAGGTTTTTTTAAAGCTTCAATTATTCTATTGGAGGATTTGTTATCTGAGTTAAAAGTAAATTTCTTGCCGAACTGGTTAAATTTGTTAGTTTCTGGAAGAAAGAATATCACAAACATCAGGTTAATCAGGGTTAGTAATGCAGCGAAAAAAGCTGGAGCCCAGAAGCCATAGACGCTCAGGATGCTTCCTATTGCTGGTCCAATTATGAATCCCGCTCCATGTGCCGCTGTTACTTTTCCAATTCCTGATGCACGGTCTTTTTCGGTTGTGATGTCTGCAATATAGGCTTGAGCTACTGCGGTTTCTGTGGCGATGCCAGCTATTATTCTTGATAAAAGAAGCAGAAGAAAGGAGTCTGCGAATCCGAAAATTACGTAGCTTACGGTTGACACCAAAATTGAAATCAGAAGAATGGGTTTTCGCCCTACGTTGTCCGATATGCGTCCCAGCAAAGGAGAGAAAAAGAATTGCATAAGAGAGAAGGAAGCCAACAGTACCCCGAGAGCGGTTGATCCAGCCTGAAATGTTTGCGTGGAAAAAGGTAGTAGGGGTATGATTATTCCATATCCGATTGCGTCAACAAAAAGAGTCATTACAATTACTAATGTGCGTGAAAACCTATGTTGATGTTTGGCAGCTGTTTTGTGTTCTGAGTTTTTTGTCATTCTTTTTAAGCACTTCGGTTGGTTGTCGATTTCACATTTTTAGTTCCTTAAGATTGGCCCCCTTCTATAAAAACTGGAAGGTTTCATGACTCTATGCTAAAAAAAAAGATTGGCTTCAGGAGACAGCATTCATTACTTTCAAAGAAGGTCGAAATCCATATAAATTGCTCTTTCATTCCAATTCTTGGAGATGAAATTTTTGAAGAAAATCGGAGAATTAGTTCAGGAAGCAGATTGGAAGGCAGAGAAGCATGTCCCCGTCATAGAATGCACTAACACTGTCAAGAACGATGAAAATTTTGAAGTTAAAGTTACCATAGGCAAAGAGGTTGCGCATCCCAACACCACTGAGCACCACATTAGTTGGATATCACTGTATTTCCATCCTGAAGGAGAAAAATTCCCTTATCAGATAGGACGCTACGAGTTTAATGCACATGGCGCTTCAGTGCAAGGTCCAAACACCAGTTCTGTATATACTCATCATGCAGTAGCAACTTGGATGAAAACGGATAAACCAGGAACCATAATCGCAGTTTCAATGTGCAACATCCACGGATTATGGCAGTCTTCAAAAGATATCAGACTCAAGTAACGCAGATTTTATTCTTTTCTTTCTTTTTATTTCTATACACAAATTAATGAAGGTTAATTCTGAGCCTTTATTTCTTAATACATACAAATATCTCTCTCCCAGGCATCAATCCATTCTTTAGATACTTCGACTTTAAACCTGTTGACTTCATAATTCTGAGAGTACTGTTAATTCCGAAAAGACCCAGTTCATGTTTATCTACATAATATTTCGCGTCTTTCCCTCTTTCAGCAACTAGTATATGCATGTTTAAAACCGCTGTAGCCTGCCTGAAATTCGTGTAGTTTATTCTCGCGATTTTGGCTTCCCTTCCATCATAAGTGGTTATCCGTGGTTCACCATTAACGTAAGCCGATTTTGCATGTGAAGGCTCAATCAGTGCCAAACCACCTTTTTTTAGGTGATTGGAAAAGTTCCAAATAGTTTTCTCTAATCTAGCAACTGTTTTCACGTAACCGATTGAACTGAGCAAGCACACAATCACGTCAAATTGTTTCCTAAGCCGTAAAGTTATCATGTCTGCTTCTTTGAAAGCAACTCCTTTCAAATTCTTTCTAGCAATTTTCAACATTGACTTGCTCACGTCAACACCAGTACATGAAAAATCATCTTTCAGGTATCTTAGATGAAGCCCTGTACCGCAAGCAACGTCAAGAAGGGAATTTCCGCCAGACTCTAAATATTTTATTATTAGATTCTGTAATCTAACAGCTTCGTCTAAGTAATCCCTAAAGGAATAAATTTTATCATAGTATTTTGCTAGGTTATTGTGTAATAGTTGCTTGTTCATGTCAATCACTATGGGGCTTGATGCCTAAAAGCTCTGCGTCCAAAATTGTTAGCATAATCAGTTCAATACCGCTTTGTTCTCCACTTAGACAATAGCAACTGAAGTAAAACTTTAAGTTTGAACAAATCCATAGCTTCCTTTCCGGAGTAATATTTGTTGGATATGAAAAATATTAAAACTGAGAAAGACATTATTGAAGCTTTAAAGCATAAAACACAATTTGAAAGAGACGTGTTGATTGCAACTTTCAAAATTCCAAAGGGAAAAATAAGCACCTACAAAAGAATAGCGGAAAAAATTGGTAGACCAAAAGCTTATCGTGCAGTTGCAAATGCCCTCCACAAAAACCCGCTCTCACCCATAGTTCCATGCCATCGAGTTGTATGTTTTGATGGTTCCTTTGGCGGACCTAAGAAAGGTGCCCAGTGGAGAAGAAGCATGGTGACCAAAGAAAACATTCCAATTATCAAAGGCAAAGTGAAGATAAGCAAGAAAATCCTCTATTAAAATTTATCAAAGACAGCCCCTCTGAAACAATGCTGAAGTACCAAAAATTGTTTTCCGAGATCTTATTCCGATTGATATTCGAAATATGCTCTATAGGATTTAGTCCAGATTTAAAGTAGGATGCGAATTTAGACTTCATTTAGCGAGGAGTTGCTCGCCCTCAGGTGCACTTAATCTTGAGAAATAAATACTATATCGAATTTTTATGTTTTGGGTTTAAGTGTTGAACAGTTTGTTTTTTATCCTATCTCATAACATATTTTGCATTAATGCCTTGTTTTATGACTGCCTTTTTGTTTTTTGATGTGCTTTTATATGCCTATAATATGCATGAACATTTATATTGCTGTTTAGGGTGTAATAAGTCACAAGATATGTCTGAATAAGGACATATTGTATGTCTGTCCAACACAAATACAAAGGGAGAAAGAAAAATGAATAACATCCAAAAAGAAGTCCAAACCAAACTCACCAAAGGATTACTAGACCTAATAGTCTTACAATTTCTGGATTCTCAGCCTATGCACGGTTATCAGATAATTACGAAAATACGCAGATCTTTTGGCGTGTATTTTGGACCAAGCACTGTTTATCCTCTCTTGGCCTCTTTGGAGAAGAAGGGCAATGTAGAAAGCCGATGGTGCATGGAAAGCGAAAGACCCAGAAAAGTCTATGAATTGACAAATCGAGGGAAGAACCTGCTGGATTTCACTGAGAACTCGCTCAATTTGATATGCAAGAAAATGGCGAATGATACAACACTTGAAGTGGCAATAACAGGAAACGGCTCAAATTCTATTCGCAATCAAAAGAGGACAACTTCAGCTCGTGCTGTTCGTTACTAGATTTCATTGCCACAAAAACTCTATTAATATGCAGCACGAGTTTAATATTTTCAATTTGTTATTTTGCACGAGCTGATTGACTCTACTTCATGATCACACCAAGTAAATTGCCTCTTGGTTTTTCCTCAATCGCAATTGGTTTTCCATCTGCATCTATTCTAGTAATAGTCTTTGATGCTTTTTCCTTAGGATTGGAAATATAACAGCTGGACACTACTATAAGAATATCAAGCAATGAGGCTCAAAATTAGATTATAAATAGTTGCAGTTACTGTTATTTACTAAAACTTTTTGTGCAGAGTTTGCTATGAAACTCTTTTATGAAACATACTAATTTGGCTAATGTGGGAGGCTTTTCGTTTGAAATTGAATATTCCAATAAGAGGGATTGATGCAGAAATTCGAGAACGAAACATAGTGATCCAATCAAACTCGCCACTCAGAGCCTTAACCTCTAGCGTCTTAAGTCGTGGATACGCAAAATTTATGGCAATACTAAATCATCAAATTCCAATAGATTATGATCACCTTGAACCAAAAAAACGCTTTTTCGAAACAATTGATGCTTTAAGTTTACCCAAACAGACTTTAGGCCTCATGACCGCGGCTAATATTGACAAAGTTTCTGTAGTCACTGAGAAACATGCAGAGTTAACGGTGTGCACGGTCGCCACCGCAGGATTGACAAATCCGATTACAGCAGGTGATAATGCATATGAAACATCGCAATTCCATACAATTAATATAATACTGCTAATCGATGGAAACTTGACTCAAAGCTGCATGGTTAACGCCATAACGACAGCCACGGAAGCAAAATCGGCTGCGTTGAGAGAATTAGATATTAGAAGCCATTTTTCAACTAAGCCTGCAACTGGCACCACAAGCGACATGATAGCTATTGCTTGCACTGAAAGGGGAAGACGAATCATGTTTGCGGGGACAGCCACAAAAATCGGAGAATTAATTGGAAAATCGGTCAAAAAAGCGGTAAAGATAGCTATAATGAAACAGCATGACATAACTCCAGACAGACCCCTACTAAGACGACTTGAAGAACGTGGAATCATGCTTGAAGACCTTTTGAATAGTGCATTGGAACTTCATAACCAACATTGCAAAGAAGAAAATTCAGAAATAGTTCAAGCTTTTGAAGACCAATTGAAAAGGGCTTTAACAGACATTAGGATCTCCTCCTTGGTACTAGCGGGCTTGCGTCTCAATGAAGACTACCTTCAAAACCTCATACCAGAGTTCACGACCAAAAATCATAAGAAAAAATTAGAACTTTTAACCGCCTCCCAAACTTTGGGCATAACCATAGCAAAATATTTGGCTGGAACAAAAGGCGAAATGGCGTTTTTTAATTTTAATGAGAAAAAGCCAGGCATACTCGGGGAACTAGAACCAATTGCATCTAATGTTATCAAGGGTTTGCTTGCTGGCTTGTCATCAGAAACATTTAACTAGTGTATTGTGAGAACGAAAACTAGCATGCAATTATTTCAATCTAACTGGCAATTGAAAAGATTTTCATAATCTATTTAAGCAAGCTTTTTGGACTATCGATATCAGTAAAATTGAATTCAGCAAACAATCCACTATCAGTTTGACAATAGTGCTCGATTGATGACAAACATCTTAAATGTGTTAATAGCTACCTTTGTTCTCGTCTTAGCCATAGTAATAGATCTGCTTTTTGGAACTCCCGATCCAAATTATCCTCAAAGGCTAAGTTATAGACTTCATCCAAGTGTATTGATGGGAAAATTAACCGAAGCATTGGAGTCCCGTTTAAGAAACGTGAATCCAAGAATAGAAAGGCTAAACGGTGTTGTCTTAGCCTTGACGGTAATAATTGCATTTGTGTTGCCGGTTTACTTTGGATTAAAACTGATCTACGTCTTGTTTGGGTATCTCATATACGCTTTCATTGCAGCTGTAATCTTGAAACTAACCATTGCCATAAAACTTGAAACCGAATGGGCAAAAGCTGCTGCCAAAGCGATCGAATCAGGAGATTTGGGAAAAGCCAGAAAATATTCTCATTTTTCGCGAAGAGAGGCTAGAGATTTGAATGGTCAACAAATAGCCTCTTCCATTATCGAATCAATGGCTGAAAATCTTACGGATTTTAAGCTATCGCCTATCTTCTATTACGCTTTCTTAGGCGTTCCAGCTGCTATCGCTTTTAAAGCCATCAACACTCTCGACGGGATTGTGGGTTTTAAAGACCCTGAGCATATCCATATTGGATGGTTTTCCGCGACTCTCGACACCGCAGTAAATTATGTTCCTTCTCGATTAGTTACAGGATTAATAGTTATAGCCGCTGCAATTTTAGGAGAAAACTACAAGAAAGCTTGGTCAATCGCCCACCGGGACCAAGCTAAAGTACCTAGTAGAAATCATGGATGGCAAATGGCGGCTATGGCTGGAGCTCTTAACGTACAACTAGAAAAACCTGACCATTATGCCATTGGCGACCCAATCGAGAAGGTGACTCCAGATACCATAATGCGTGCGTTAGAAATCAGAAAAGTGGCCATAATTTTATTCATAATTCTTATTTTGCCAATACTTATTATAATAAACTTCTTCTTGTTTCCATATTAAGCAATTATAAAACAGAAAATTTGAGTGCAGCTAAAATGCAAAAATTATAATATTGAAAGTGCTATTACGTGCCCTCTGATTGAATTTCTTTGAGTTTGGTTGCTGTTTAGTTGCATCTATTGGAAGTTAAAAGGCTAATGATACAAAG
>Ga0209427_10001549_pt1 | contig 26601 bp, 30 predicted proteins | sample DeeMarSWOR136_30_FD_187465 | JGI IMG/M metagenome (GOLD analysis project Ga0209427, IMG submission 187465) | Marine sediment microbial communities from White Oak River estuary, North Carolina - WOR-1-36_30 (SPAdes) (version 2) | ecosystem: Environmental > Aquatic > Marine > Intertidal zone >...
AGAAAGAGCATTATTGGCTACAGTGCTGTTTCCATCTTTTCACAACAGTTTAGTTTTTGCTATGACTGGTTAGGGGATGCGCGCGCATTTTGTTTTGTCGTCTAGAATAATGCTTAACGGTTAGTTAACGGTTTATTCTAGCGGGTATATCAAATAGATAGAAAAACCAAGAAAAAGTTTGTACTACGGGAGACATCTCCACGCTGTAGAGGATTCGAATCCCACCCCCCGCACTAAATTTGCACACGCGCGAGAAAAGAGCATAAAAGCTTAAACGAAAAATAACATACCCCTAATCATTGAAAGATGCGCACAGAGATGTAAAAATTTGACTCGTAAAAACATGTTAATGGATGCTTTTGGAAATTGGTTATTTACATTGCTATTTTTGCCCTTGACATTAATTTTCTTAACTCAAAATTTTGGACTAGAATTTATCACCAATGACTATGTTAAGCTGATTTTGGAGTTTGTTTTTATTGGAATGTTGCCATTGATAATCCTCTTTGTTAGAAAAGAGAACTGGAAAGATTACGGATTCACCCTAATAAATTGGAAGAAAAGTATTGCTTATGGGTCAATCTTGGCTGCTCCTTTTTTGATTATCAGATGTTATTCGTACGTCTTTCTGGATTATGCAGGCTGGTCTTGGAATCTAAATCCTCTATTGTTCTTGCCATACTTGCTTGTCTACGGTCCCTTGGAAGCGTTCTTTATTGTGTTCTCGATTTACAAAATTGACAAAGGGTTATCATGCGAAAAGCTAATTTCTAAAGGGTTAATCTTAAGTTCTATACTCTTCGGTCTACTGCACGCAGTAAACTACATTTGGTATCGCAACATAACCTTAATCTTAACGAATTATATGTTGGGGAATATTATTCCAGCTTTATTTGTTGGTTTAATATTCAAAAAATCCAATTCGATACTGGGTTCTTCGCTCTTCTGGACTTTATTGAACTTTTTTTAAATTGAGCATTCTCGCGCGCGTAAAGCGGCCTGCTTCCAAGCGGTCGAGCACCACGCAAAACGTGGATTATAAACGTATATGTAAACCTAGCCCTCTGGACTAGAATGAAGTGGCAATTAGTTGCAGTCAAGGTATTTTTGCACAAGTTATAAGAACTGAGCTGGCAGACATCGTGAATGGGAAGCTTTTGAATTAATTGAGGAGAAAGTAGGTGAAAAATCAGTCTAAGTGGGGAGCAAAACTAGCATTGGCTTGCTCTCTTGCGTTGCTAGGAGTGATTTTGACGGTTTATGTTATGGTTGAATATGTAACATTGGACTTGCCTTTTCCAATTGGTCTCATAGTAGTCCCTATTGATGAGATCATTGTCTTAGCGATCACCCTGTTATTCGCTAGGTACAAAGGTGCAGGTTTAAGGAAGCTGGGTTTGAAAAGAGTCAGTCTTAAAATCTTGGCGATTGTTTCACTGGCTGTGGTACCTCTTTACTTGCTAGGGGCAGGCATTGTATCCGTCTTGACAATTGTTTTTGGTCCTAGCCCCATGGCAGAAGCTTATGCTGAGGCAGTAATGCCTAGAGACGCTTTTCAACTGACTGCTTTGGTTGTCATCTCCTTGGTTCTAGTTGGACCTATTGAAGAGTTGGCTTTTAGAGGTTTTGTTCAGAAAGGTTTTGAAAACACGCTTGGAAAGATGAAGGGGCTTTTGCTTGCTTCTTTTATGTTTGGACTTATGCACATTACTGCTTCTCCGTATAATGTTGCCACTGGCTGTGCGGGTGGTATGGTCTTGGGTTATGTATGGCAGAAGACAGGTGAAAACACCACTGCTTCAGCCGTGATGCATGGGATATTAAACGCGGTATCATTCGTTCTTGCGTATTTGATCACTACTTAATCTATTCATGTTGCGCTAACAGTCACAGTTTACAGAAGACAACAGTCTACAGCTCTCAGAGCATAGAAAAAGCGGGGTTACGGCAGATGTCTCCATTTGACCACGGATGCAAATTCTCATTCAAGCATATCTTAAGCATACTTTTACTAGTAAACTTGGGTGTGGGTCCCACCCCCCGCACCATTCCCCTGAACAAAGCCCTCAATCATATTTGAAGACTAATAATACTTCTATGTTGAAAACAAGCTTTTTTCAGAAAAACAGAGAAGCCCTGCTCTATCAAATCTTTCATCTATTTATGCATTTAAATTGCCCATGAGCCATCGCAAACTGCAGAATTCAAGCTGAATCCTTCCCTGCAGCATCCAAACTTCAAGTTGTGTTCTTCCGCCAGCTCTTTTGCTTTTTTCATCAAGCTAAACCTTAGATTCTTAGGTAAATACGTGGAACGACCGATTCTCTCCCCCTCACTGAAATATAATGGTCTCAGTTTCTCTGCGACTTCTGGAAACACTGCGCTGAATCTCCTCCAGTTGTCAGGCTTCACCTTATATAATGAACATGTAATATGCAGCACACCTAAACTGGCAACGGTTTCCACAAGCTCAGCCAAATCATCGTTAAGAAAGGGAATAACAGGGTCAATTCTCACGGTAGTGGGAATGCCCGCCTTAACCAAAGTTTCTATTGCCTTAAGTCGCCTCGAAGAAACAGGAGCACCGGGTTCAAGCTTTCCAGAGAGCCTATCATCAGCGGTGAGAACAGTAACTGAAACCACACAAGGAACTTTCTTCAGGATGTCGATGTCTCTGATCACCAAATCAGATTTCGTGACTATCTGGAGCCTGCAACAGCTTTCCGCCAATATCTCCAAGCATTTTCGGGTTAAACCAATCTTCTGTTCCAGCCGCGGATAAGGATCCGAAGAGTTAGATATGGAAACCAACTCGCCATTCAATCGTGCAGCCTCTCTCTTCAGCCTAGAAAGCAGGTTCTTTTTGGGTCTACAATCGTAAAATCGGGGTATGTACGAGGAAGCGTAGCAGTAGATGCACCCGTGGTCACACCCAGTATAGGGATTAAAGGTCAACTTGTCCGGGCACGTGCACAACTGGGATTTCCAAGGATCAAAAACAGTGATTAACATAGCCGAATTTCCAACAGCAAAAACTAAAGCTGCATAGTCTTATATTTCGATTTGCTTATCCGCACCTTCGCTGGACATAAAGAATAGAAACAATCCAAAGGTTAGGCTATACCGATTGTGTTGCCAACCCCAACAACTAACACAGTGCTCCCTTCTCTTGTTCGCTCCCGAATAACCCGTCCAAGCCTCTTAACAACCTCATCAACAGAATTGATCAGCGCATCGGTCATCGGCGACAAAACATCCTTCAGAGACTGCCGGACAATCATCGCATACACTGGGACCTCATATTTAGTGGCAAGCTCCTCTATCTTGAACCTTTCAACCCCAACCCCGCCAATCGCCGCCCCAACACCCTCCACAACATAACCAGAATCTTCACCCTCCAACTTAAGCCCAGCGTCAACCATCACAATCAATGACACCTTCCCATCATATTCCTCAATCAGCTTAGCCACAGCATCCCCCGGCTTCCCAACAGTTCCACCCGGACCCTTAGCCCTCGTAACAACAACCCTTCTGCCCTCAACAGTAACTTCCGCAGCAACCATATCCTCTGCCACTTCACGCAGGCTAGCATCAGCCATCAGCTTGGAGGCAACCAACGGACCCACACCGTCACCGATTGGCTTGCCCTGCTTGAAAGCATCTATAAACGAAAAATAGGCTTCAGCCTCTTCCATAATCATAGGCAGCTCCATCTGAATCTGCACAGTACTATAGACAGTGCCGCCCTTTTTCCCCGTCAGATAATGATGCCGAACAGTACGATAAAGAGAATTCAAGCCCCTAGCTGTTTCCACCAGATTCTGCAGATTCTGGATCTGCTTCTCGTCAGCGGAAGGAGCCAATGCTTTAATCTCTTCTTTGACCCTAGCGTCTGCTATGTCAACTAAATATTCCAGCCTATGGACTACTCCAGACGGGTCCATGCTGTTTGGTTGAATAGAAAAGAATTGAAGAAGTGCTTCAAGTCTAGGCTTTGGGTCACTTTCAGGTTTTCCCAGCTCAAGAATAGCTGAGAGAGCCTCGTCTTTGGCTTTGTCACGCATTTTCCGCAGCTTGATTAAAGACTTAGATATCCTACCCAACACCAAATTAACCTGTAGTTTCTGAGAGAAAAACGAGAAACCGAACACAAACACAAGATAAACAATATTCAAAATGTAAGCCAACATGTTTGAATCCAAAAGCAACAACTCCTTCTTTTCCTATTCTCCCACTGAAACTGAATCCTTATCAAGTTTCTGTTTTTGCTTGTTCAAAGCAGCCAACCTGTTATCTACTATCTGCAACTCGCTTTGCAACATCTCAATCATGTGCTGGATACGGTTACGTTTCAATTCAAGAGCATCTAGCTTATTCTTTGGTTTTTCTTCAAGGAAGATTGAAAAGGGATTTGGCATTCGCGGCATTGTCACTGCCTCAGTGTCCAAATCCAATACCGCTCTTGCATACTTTTCGAACAGGGTGTTCATACTTTCAGCAATTTGACTATGCTTCAAGAGGGCTCGGTCAAGAATGAGCTTTCCGGATTCGGTGATGTGATAAATTTTACGTCTTCTTTTCTGAAGACCCCATTCGCCCTTTATGTATTCCGCTTTTTCTAGGCTCTGAAGTATTGGATAGACGCCTCCAGCGGTTGGTTTCCAGAAGCCTTCGGTTCTATCTTCAACTTCTTTCATCATCTCGTATCCGTGACAAGGTTTTTTGCTCAAAAGAATCAGTAATGCGATACGCATGTAACCTTTTTGTGACTCTTTAAGCCATTTTGCAGCTGTTTTTTCTTCGTGTTCGGGGTGCATGATTTTCAGGTCTCCCTAGATGTAAAAGTAATATTTATATTTTGGTGCGATATATTGCACCGAAACATATTATCATAATGGTGAGTCCTATTGGAAAGCGATGCTATGATTGAAGTAAGAGACCTCACAAAGAAGTTCAACGGATTCACAGCCGTGGATCACGTTACGTTTGACGTGAAAAACAGTGAGGTGTTCGGTTTACTTGGTCCAAACGGAGCAGGTAAAACCACGATTATAAGAATGCTCTCCACATTAACTAGACCCACAGAGGGCACAGCCGCAATCGGCGGATATGACATAGTAAAGCAGGACAACAAGGTTAGGCAATTAATCGGTCTAGTTTCTGAAAAAATGATAATGTACGACCGGTTGACAGCTGAGGAGAACCTGCGGTTTTTCGGAAAACTCTACAACATACAAAAAAATCTTCTCAACCAGAGGATCGATGAACTGCTGGAGCTGGTTCAACTTAGCAAGTGGAAGGACTCCAAAGTTGGCACATTCTCAACAGGCATGAGACAAAGAATGAACGTGATAAGAGCGTTGCTTAACATGCCAAAAGTGCTGTTCCTCGATGAACCCACATTAGGGTTAGACCCTCAATCCACAGTTGAAGTCAGAGAGTTCATTAAAAAAATCAACCGAGAAAACAAAACAACAATCATACTCACCACGCACATGATGAATGAGGCTGACCGTCTCTGTGACCGGATAGGCATTATAGACCATGGAAAAATCTCCACGCTTGACACATCAACAAATCTGAAAAAACTTGTTTCAGGCAATGACGCAACTGTCCTGAAGCTGGAGATTCCAAATCTCACCACAAAAATGGTCACTGCAATACAAGCCTTGGACTGTGTCAAGTCTGTGTCTCAGGAGAACGCTTCTCACATCAAGATTCACGCAACCGGTGACGAAGCATTTAACACCATAATTGACGCCGTAAGAGCAGAGAAGGCAAAAATAAATTCGGCCGAGAATCTGCAGCCTACACTTGAAGATGTTTTCTTGCATATTACTGGACGCGAAGTTAGAGATAAGGCAGACAACAAAATCCCAATGCGTGAACACGGGCCTTTTAGGTCGAAACGGAGGGTAAGGTGATCTGAATGGGAGCTAAAAACATGATTTCGCATAGTTTCAGGATTGCTTGGAAAGATTTGATGGAGTTATTCAGGAACCGAATGGGACTGGTTTTGCTTATACTGATGCCGATATTCATGATGACCATGGTTGGTTTCATATATCCTTCTGAAACCTCGCTAAACAGCGTGCCCATTGCGTTGGTGAACGAAGATGCAGGATTCGGCGATTACAGTTTAAGCTCAACTTTCATTATGACCTTAAACAGCATAAATGACAACACAGGCATGATGACGCTTACTAATGCTTCGAATCTTGATGCCGTAAGAGAGATGATTCAAACGGGAGATGCTGAAGGCGGCATAATCATCTCCAGCGACTTCACATCAAACATTATGAGCGGAAAACAGGGAACAATAACGATCGTAACCGATGAATCCAATCCCCAAATGTCGGCAATGATACAAGCCGTTTTGGGACAAGTTTTTGAACAGATGGGCACAATGTTAGCTCAGCAGAACGTTCAGGGACTAGGGGTTGATCCAAACACTTCGTTAGCGGTCGTGAAGCCATATAATGTTCAGGCAACAGGAGCTGTTGAAGGCGAATTCAGCTATTTCGATTTTATAGCTCCTGGAATTATGGCGATGACCGTTATGATGAGCGTTATGACGGGGCTCCCTGCAGCCATTTCCCAAGAGCGAGAAGTTGGCACGCTAGACGGAATGATGGTGGCTCCCATCAATAGGCTTGCGGTTATACTTGGGAAAACTCTTGCCCAGATGGCTAGAGGCATACTTCAGGGAGTTCTCATACTGGTGTTGGCTGTGACGCTATTCGGCGTTACTGTTCACGGAAACATATTACTGGTGTTTGCTTTGCTGCTGTTGGGCGTGTTCAGCTTTGTTGGTTTAGGCGTTGTGTTAACGTCTTTTGCGAAGGATCAGGAGACAGCCGTGATGATGATGACTACAATAATGTTTCCTATGATGTTCCTCAGCGGTGTGTTCTTTCCGATAGAGCAGATGCCATGGTTCATGCAGAGCATCTCAAAAGTTCTTCCACTAACCTACGTTGCCGACGCTCTGAGGAAAGTCATGGTGCTTGGAGCAGACATACCCGCATTAACCACAGAACTCTCTGTGCTGATAACATTCGGAGTCATCATGACGGCAATAGCGGTACCAGTATTCAAAAGAGCCATGACCCGCTAACAGACAGATCGACTAGAAAATGCAAAGCAGGAACCACGACCTTAAACACTGCAACAACAACCTACGCTATACTACTTTTTTCCCAAGAATATGTAAAATAAAGATGTTGAAAAAAGGCATCCAGTCGATTATCAGAATTACCGCTAAATGCCTGTTCTGGATGTGTTGACGTCTGGTTTAGGCTTCGTCGATGAACTTGTTCGCCTTAGGTATCTCCTCAGGCAGTCCCCTTCTTTTCCGTATCTCCGCTATGACTTCTATTGCTATGCTCTCAGGAACCTTTTCCCAATGATCGAATTGCGTCTGCCAGAATGCGTGACCAGAAGTCGCTGATCTCATGTCAGCGGAGAGACCAAAAGTCTCGGCAACTGGAAGGAACCCTTTTATCATTGTAATAGGCCCCTTCTGTTCTGAAGAAGTTACTCTTCCTCTCTTACGGGTTATTAAGCCAGTTACTTCGCCAACAAATTGCTGAGGAACCGAAACACCGATTTTGTATATGGGTTCAGAGAGAATCGGTTGGGCTGTCAGGAAAGACCCCCAAAAAGCTCTTTTAATTGCCGGCATAATCTGTGCGGGTCCACGGTGCACGGGGTCTTCGTGTAATTTTGCATCCAAAAGCTTCACTTTGACTCCTCGTATTGGCTCATCGCAAAGGGGACCATTTTTAGCTGCCCACCTAAAACCTGAACTAACTGTCTCCTTCACTTCTCGAAGATATTGGATACCCTTAGTCAGGTCCACCAGAACGTTTTTGTGTTCTTCTAAAGCCCACACGTTTTTCGATTCTTGAGCAGACCATCCTGCTTCCTCACGTAAAGTGCTGTTAATCCGCTTTTTCCCCATCGCTTCAAAAAGTGCACCCTTTTCCATCAGATCAATAACATTTTGGTCAAGAGGTTCCACTTGGACCCAGAATCTGCTGTGCTTGTTGGGGCTCTTCGCCATTGCTACTGCACCTTCTGCGGATACAGTTTCTCTGTAGACGACTATTGGGCGGGATGTTATAAGTTCTAATCCTCCACCGTATTCTTTCAGGAACTTGACGGCTATCTCAAGGTGGAGTTCACCCATTCCGCTGAGAAGATACTCGCCAGTTTCTTTGTTAATTGTGGTTACCAAGTTTGGGTCGTCGATAGCTAAACGTCCCATCAAATCTACGAGGCGCGGCAACTCCCTAGGATGTTTGGGTTCTATGGCGATGGTGATAACGGGTTCGGAAACATATTGTATGTTTTCAAAGGGAACCATAGCATCTTTGCTTTCGATGTCAACAAGGGTTTCTCCTGCCCTAGCAAGATCCAATCCCAGCACTGCAGCTATGTTTCCGGCGCCTATATGACCAACAACCTCTCTGAAGGCGCCCATATACATAGAAACTTGCTGAACACGATAATCCTTCTTGGCACCAACCAAATAAACACGATCGCCTTCGTTAATGCAACCCGAAAAGGTACGCCCTGTAGCAACTAATCCCGCATGAGGGTCCATCTGGGCTGATGTCAAACATATGACAGTGGGTCCATTCTCGTCACAGTTAATCATAGCCTTTCCAATCTCGGAGTCCAACTCGCCCTTCCAGACTTTTGGGACACGATACTTCTGAGCAACTACAGGATTTGGAAGATTCCTAACAGCCATATCCAATATTGCAGTGTGAAGAGGAACAGTTTCTGAAAGTTCTTCATAGCGTCCAGTATGATAAGCGTCCACAACGTCACTAAATTTTATTCCGTTCTGCTGTGCCATGTCAAGCGTGAAGCCCCATTTGTGCAGGGCAGAACCAAAAGCTACTGTTCCCTTAGTTGCGTCGACTTTCCATTGTTCTTTATGTTCTTTCTCTCCGTACAATGAAATCAGGTTGTTGAAGTCCCTGATTATTCGAAGAAGTTTTGATTGTACTTGGTCTGTGTTGAGTTTCAGTTCTTTGATTAGACGGTCAACTTTGTTGATGAAAAGAACGGGTTTCACTCGTTCGTTAAGGGCTTGGCGGGTGACAGTTTCTGTTTGAACCATCACCTCTTCGACGGCGTCTACAACTACGACGACTCCGTCAATGGCTCTTAGGGCACGTGTTACTTTGCCCGTGAAGTCTACGTGTCCAGGCGTGTCTATGAGGTTGACGACATGTGATGTGCCCTCGATCTCGTGGAGGAGGGAGATGTTGGCTGTTTTGATGGTTATTCCCCGTTTCTGTTCCTCCTCAAGATAGTCTAAGGCTCTTGCGGCTCCTGCGATTTTCGGTGACAGGAGACCCGCTTCGGCTAGAAGGGAATCTGACATTGTTGTTTTGCCATGGTCGATGTGGGCAATTATGCCGATGTCCCTTATGTCCTCTTTGTTGGCCATGAGCTTTATGATGTCTTGTGTCTGCCTAAATTTGGGCACCTTGTTGATTCTCCTAATTGTTAATGGACAGCATGCTAGATGAAAAGCTAACCTATTAACCTTACTCTAGGTGGCTTCAGCACGGATAATTAATTGGTTTTTATCTCGAAGCATGTTTCACCCAAAACATGAAAACAGAAACGTAAACTCCAGCTCCTGTGATGCAATAACTATTTTGGGTATGTAGATGGAATTCATAAAGAGTTTATTATCTGCTTGTGCTTTCAGGGTATGGAATCAAATTACTTCTTCTTTCTAATCCTGCCCCTAGCGATGCTGGTGTTCCTTCTTGTAGCTGTTGTGATATACGAGTCAAGAAAGGAAGACGACGACTACGAAAAAGAGATCAAGAAGCTTAGACGATTATTGTTTATGGGAAAGCTTGACAGAAAAACGTACATTAACCTTAGTAACAGACTAAGATACGTAAAACACTTCAATAGCGAATCAAAGAAGCTTCTCTCTCTTATATCTGACGAAAAAATCGACGAAGGAACCTATGTCAGATTAAGACATATACTTGAGACCACTTTCAGAGAAAGACTTGACAAACTCGATGCGAACACAAACGAGGTTTGCAAGAAAGAGCCCTTCGATGCTTCCAAATTTTGACTTATAGAAAAACAAAATAGTCATTGCCGCGACTCTTCTTGCAAGAGTTGATTACACATTGAAGATCGAGATGCACCACAGCTTTAAGCACAAAATGATAGAATTAAAGGCAAGAGTCGATGATCACGAATTTTTGAGAAAAAAACTGTCTGCTCTAGGAGCCAAGCATTTGGGAACTTTTCAGCAAACGGACGTCTATTTCAAAGTGCCGGAAGGAAGATTGAAGCTGAGAGAAGTAAAGGATAACAGCACAGCAGAGTTGATCTATTATGAAAGAGAGAACATCGCTGGACCAAAAAGAGATGACGTCTTCATTCTCAGGGTCCAAGAACCTGAAGACTTGAAAAAGATCCTCAAGAAAATTCTAACCCCCCTAACCATGATAGAAAAAGTCAGAGAAATCTATCGATATCACGGAACCCAGATTCATCTGGACAAAGTTAAGAAACTCGGTAAATTCATTGAATTCGAAAGACAAACTTCCGAGGACCCAAAGATGGTTAAAAAGAATCGGCTGATTCTAGAAAAACTAATGGAAAAGCTGGAGATAGAACAAAGCAATCTTGAGAATCTTTCTTACAGCGACCTAGTTCAGACATAAAAACGAAAGAAATTGAAGATTAACGAAAAATTATTGTTTTCAACATGCTGCTGTTGTTAGAGTCCAAATAGGGAACTCATCAGCACCTATTTTCGTTGTCATGTTCTAAATGAACCGCGTTAGAAATGTTTAATAAATCCAGAGACGCAAAAGGGGATGAGTGAGCAGAAAATGCCCAAAAAAGAATTCACATATCGCGGCCATACAATTGAGGAACTGCAAGGCATGTCCATGGACGAGTTCATAAAGTTGCTCCCATCGCGACAACGTCGAAGCCTACAACGGGGACTCAATCCGGGACAGAGGATACTCTTGGAAAACATCAGAAGAACCAAAAAAGGTCAGAATGAAGGAGAAAAGACAGTCACGAAGACCCACGCCCGCGACATGATAATCCTCCCAGAAATGGTAGGCGCCACTCTTCTAATTCACAACGGAAAGGAGTTCACGCCAGTGGAAATACTGCCAGAAATGATTGGCTGCTACTTGGGAGAGTTCGCCATCACCAACAAACCCGTGAGACATGGATCTCCAGGTATCGGCGCATCAAGATCATCAATGTATGTTCCACTGAAATAGGAACGTAACAGGGCAAAAAACATACTCAATCAAATATTTTCTACCGAAACATGACTTTCAGTATCTGGTGTCAACGCTCCGGAATTCTTTTCCAAAAATTGAAGTCGGCTAGTTTAAGCTCTGTAGGTTGGTTCAGACAGTTCCTTTTTTGTGACTGGAGAAATTTTTGGGAGTGGAATAGGCGGTGGAATGTTTAGGCTTCGACATATGAGCACCGACTCTAAGAAAACAACATTAGATATAGATTGGAGGATAATGGGTGGAGGAGGCTTCTTTTCCTTATGTTCCTTAAGAATTTGCTGGAGTTCATCCTTTGACCCTTTCACGTGACTCTTTCCCTTCAAGCTGATTTGAGCCACTCCTGGAGTGTAATTTATGGTGAAAACAAAAGGAACCTCCAGCAGGTCTTCACTTTTCTTGTTGATTCCAACCACGTTGAGATTGGTGGCTATCTGAACAGGTGGAATAGGCTTTCCGATATCCCAGAAACTCTCAGCGGAAATGTTTTTCACAAAAACTCTTACATTAACCATTTTCAGATCGTCCATCCAATCTCTGTATTCCAAGTTTACTATTAAAACTTGGCTAGTTTAGGATTGTTGTTTGTATCGAGTTAAACCGCAATGTCCGCACGTGTAACGGTCACCATGGTCAGCCATGAAGTATCCGGGTCCGCACCGTTCACAATTGGGACGCAATCTTTTGAGTTCCTGTTCCTCAATTTTGTAGTATGAAGCTATTCCACTTCGTTTCTTTTTAGCAGTTTTCTCTCCAGCTTCTTTTTCTGGCATCTAACTTTCCTCCTCTGTATCGGTTGGTTCTTCTGGAGCTTGTGACTCCTCAGGCTTTTCTGGGGACGCGTTTCTGGCGATTATGTGTTTGGGTTCCATGAGCTTAGCTTGTTCAATGGAGTCGTAAGCGTTAGCTTCGCCAATGGCAACCATTGTGCCTGTTTTTGTTTCTACTTGTTTAACGTAAACCAATTCGAGGTCCGTTTTCAACAAAGTTGCAAGCTGTTTCCTGAGTTCAACGCGGCTTGGAGTACCCCCAGTCTGGGCATGTTCTACGCTAAATGTTACTTCATTTCTTTTCATTAGGGGATTCTGCTCTTTTGAGACGATCTTAAGCTTCATTAACACACTTCCGCAGTTTGATGACTTGACACATCCCCCTTACTTTAGCTTTTCGAAGATTCTTCCATGGCATCCACGATACGGCGCATCTTTTCTTTCGTTTCTTCTGTAACCTTGACTACAACAATTCCTACGTGAGGTTGCCCATAAACCACGAGGGCATGCTCGGCCGCAGACAGCACCGCTACGAGAGCAAGTAAATCTTCCTCGCCGTCAACCATCACCTTTGTTTTTCCCTTTTGCTCAATAGCTCTTCTTATTGCAGCCCAAGCCTCGTCAGTTATGGCTCCCGGAGGATTCTTTGCATATAACGTTTGGTCAGTGTCCACCATTATCGGTTGGATGGGTTTTCTCATAACTTTGTTGTCGACTATTAACACATTTAGAGAAACACTATGCTCAATCATGCTGCGGGACACTACATCACCCACAGAAATGACCATTGAGGGTTTTTCTTTCTTAATAAGTTCTTTCAGCCTCTTCATGGTTTTTTCTAAGGGACCGTCAATCAACAGCCCCTGAGGCTTCTTCAATTCCTTGCGTAGTTCATTGGTTAGGATACGTATTCTGGTTACCTACCTTACTCGAAGCGCGTAGTGTCCTTTTTCCTTCACTTTCATGGCGCGGGCTATAGCCGAGCCCTCAGGATCAATGATTACCACTACACCCGAGAAGTCATCGCTTAGGTTGCTGGCATTGCAGTTAGGACATATAGAGCCATAGGATATGAAGTGGCACTCTCGACACGCTTTTTCTGTCATTTCTCTGATTCTCCTGCTGTCTTGGCATCCTCTGAAACTTCTATATCGGGTTCTTCTATCTTTTTCACTTCCTTCCTAATCCACTCAATCTTTCCAAGGAAAGGTTGCCTAGCAGTTACCCCTATCTTTCCTGAACCTCCGCTGCGACCTAAAGAAACAGCTGTTATGCGAACTCGCACGCGGTCTCCAGTCTTGAGTTTCCTTTTTGTTTCTTTACCCATTAGAACTCCTTGTCGTTCGTCATAGGAAATGTAGTCATCCATTAGTTGAGATACGTGAAGGAGGGCGTCAACTGGTCCTATACGGATGAACGCCCCGAATTCCGCTATTTCTACAACTTCCCCCTCGATGACTTCCTGAATCTTTGGGAAGAACGTGAGAAGAGAGAACTGGACTTTGTGGAATGTGGCTCCATCTCCGGGGATGATTTTTCCGAAGGGATTGACTTTGATGTGTGTAACGGCTATGACATAACCAAGCTCTTCGTCTACCATGCCATCATACTTCATTTTTAACTGTTCATAACCTACACTATCGATGTCTTCTCCAAATCTTTCTGGCGGTATCCGAATTGCATCCTCTAGAGTTACAAGTTTAAACACTCACTCTCACCTATCTTAAATTGATGACTTTTATGCGAAAGTACCTTCTATTCCATACCGGAACTTTCGTCTCCAAATAAGAGACAGCCCCCATTTATAAGCCTATACTGCGCCTTCCAACTCCAAACGCCGTTTCTGCCTCAAGAAAATAACTGGTACTCCAAGATTTCTCAGCCTTCTCCTGAGTTCTCGGTCGTTTGTGGCAACAGGAGACTTCCACTCTGCTGCAACTCTAACAATTACGTCGTCATATGTCTCCCTTAAACCTTTTTCAGCGGGAACAGCACGACATTTTTCAGCCAATCTAAGAGCTAACCGGGCTTTTTTCTGCTTCTTTGGAGAACTTGATTCGGCGAGTCCCTGAAGCTCCTTTTGTGTCGAGGAAAGGATAATGGGTTCAAACCGTTGATTTAGCAGGTTTGCCAGTTCTTCAAAAATGTCCAGATTAAACTGTGAGGGAACAAAAAGGAAATTTGCGTCTAAAACAACTTTCATTGTCTCTTCTTCTGAAACAGCCAAATTTGTGTTCTCCCAAAAAGAGCTTTTTTATCCTGTGCTTAGTGTTTGGCAGTCGCGGACTTGTCCTGTGTCCGCCCATATTCCAACTCCGATGCGGTTAATGTTTCCAGGGTAAACTTTGTCAAGGTAAAGAGTTACGTAATAGTAAGGAATCAATTCTAGAGGTTTTTCTCTGCTGTGTGGCAACAGCCTTACTAATACAGGTTCTTCTAGTATAACAAAATCCGTAACTTGTACCCATTCGCCGTTTTGGGTAGCATTCCAAGAGAAGCCTTCTACATGTTCTAATGCAATGTTGATTGCTTCTTCCTCTGAGACATTAATTTCGGTGCTGCCCACCCTAAAGAGGAACCACCCATCAGTAAGCATCTCCAAGACGCCATCATCAAAATTGAAACTTACCCCTTTACTCTGATAATCAATACCGCTGGCTGTGTGTACCCACTGGATTTCAACATCATGTCCTTTCGTTAATATTGTAAGCTTAATGTTGCCCACTATCTTTTCCATGTCTTCAGTTTCATTAACTGTTCTTAGCATGTTTCTCATTGTTTCCAAGTACGAAACTCCAGCGTAGTTCTGGTATCGCTGGAGAAGATCATCAGCAAGGTCAAGAACATTAGTTGGTTGTGGATGAGCATAAATCGGTGAGCCTTCAATTACGTCTAGCCGGTACCGACACAACGTTTGGTTTCTAAACCTGAAATCTATAACTAATTCGCTTTCGTCAGATGTTAGCCTGTAAGTTAAAGTCTCTTCAGTAATGCCGCCTAAAACAGGACGATACTCCACGGTGTTACGTTCTAGTATTGCATAATATTTTGTCATGTCAAGTTGAATCACGTCTTCTAAGAAATTTACTACCCTATCTGTGGATACGCCCCATGATAATAGTCGCTCATGGTCTGTGGATAATTGTTCAAACTCACCCATCAGTCGTTTATGTTCCGAAGATAACTGGTTCAAAGACACGTACTGCATATACGATACACCTGCTAAGACGACAAGCCCAATCATGATGACCGCAAAAAAAGACTTCCACTTCATGGATAGTACTAAACCATGTCTTGGCTTGATGTCAGGCGTCTCTTCCACGCCCCTCATTGTTAACACTGCTGCCTCTCCGAAAGTGGAAAGCCTGTACCTTCCATCATCCATTTTCGTTACAAGTTCCCCGAGGTTTTCAAGATGATAAGTCAGGTGAGAACTGGAGATTCCCAGCTCCTCCAGTATTCGCGAGAAATTTTTTGGTTTTTCTGCGAGCATTCGCAGGATTTTGCGGCGGGCTGGATGCTTCAAAGATGTAAACATAATAGAATAGGTTTCTTCCCCTGAATCAGACACGTCTCGACACCCAGTATCTTTATAATCTAAGATAGTACGTAAGCTTTTTGTCCCCTTGAAGCCCTCCTCCGTTTCTTGTCAAGAAACTTTGACAAAAAACAGGGGGCTCACAACATCAGTAACATCATAATTGAGTGAACAAAAGTAATCCCAGAGTTTCCAGCATGCATCATTCTGTAACCGTTTCTAATTGCCACATTATTTGCTAGAGCCCTCAATAAGAAACTGTTCCATCCGAGTTCATAAGAACGCTAACTTTGGATTATTCCGTATCCTATGAGACGCCACCGGTTCGCTATCTTTCTGCTTATAGCCGCTCTGGCGCCTTCTTCGGCACAGACGGGTCTAACCAACTGGAGGGTAACAACATCTTTCTTTGTGGACACAACATTTCCGACGGTTATAGTTGTTCCAACATCGAGAAGGAGACGTTCCCCCATTATTATCTGCTCAACTTGCACCAGCTCTTTGGTTCCGATAGCCCGTTTCAAAAGCTTAGTGTCCAAAACAAGTTCAGATCGGGTTGGAGGAAGCAAATCTGGTTTTCCCACAAGATTTCCTGTGAGACCATCCGCCTTGGTTAGCGACGGGTCCAAATAAGTTCCTATTCCAACTAAGCCTCCGCTCTGGGCTTCTTTAACATTTCTTCCTCCAGCACTCAGGCTTGTAATCTCTGTGAAGATGGATTCGTAAAATGTTCTTCCCTGTTTTTCAACTTTGATTCCAGGGCGAATCTCAATTTCGTCTCCAACTTTGAATCTTCCCTGCGAGATGCTTCCACCGATAACTCCTCCCAACAGTTCATCCATCGAAGCGCCGGGCTTGTTCACGTCAAAAGAGCGAAGAACAAACATTCTAGGTGGCTTGTCTGGATCTCGATGGGGAGTGGGAATGTTCTCCTCTAGGGCTTGAAGAACCGCGTCAATGTTTACGGAGTGTTGGGCTGAGACAGGAATAATTGGTTTTCCTTCTGCCACGGTTCCTTTCACAAAAGACTCTATTTCCTTGTAGCTCGCTAAGGCTCGTTTTTCATCAACAATGTCGATTTTGTTCTGCACAATGATGATGTTCGTTACTCCAGCCAGTTCGATGGCTGCCAGATGTTCCCGCGTTTGGGGCTGCGGACACCACTCGTTGGCAGCAATTATCAGCATAGCTCCGTCCATGACTGTTGCTCCAGAAAGCATAGTGGCCATGAGGGCTTCGTGACCAGGAGCATCAACGAAACTGATAGCTCTGACAAAGTTTCCCTGAGAACCGCATTTGGGGCATTTAGGGTCTGTGGAGTAGGATTGGGGAGGTTCACAGTTTGGGCACTTGAATATTGGGGCGTCGGCGTAACCGAGTTTTATGGTTATGCCGCGTCTCAGTTCCTCGCTGTGTTTTGCTGCCCAGACTCCTGTTATGGCTTCCACTAAGGTTGTTTTTCCGTGGTCTACATGGCCTATGGTTCCTATGTTTAAGACAGGTGCACAAGGTAAAGTTACAGGTTTCTTACGTAGTTTCCTCTCAGGTTTAGCTGCCATAGTACTCATGATTCCTTAACGCAAGATATGAGAGAGACTATATTAAAACTTTCTAATTGGTACTTTCGTACTTGTTATTGGTCGAACAACTTAAATCTAAACTATCAATATTATTTATAAACGATAGAAATGGTTGAACCAATGTTTGAGGTTTTACTTTTCTCAGCATATCTAGCTGTTGCATTGATAACTTTAGATATAGCTGTTTTTGCAATTTAAGTTTCTTATTTTAGGAGAGAATCAACAAGAACTTTATGGTTATTGGAAAAGAGGAGGAAAGAATTAGTTCTCAGAATGAAGAAATACAAGAATATTGAACAATTTAAGAATGATATTAACCTCATTGAGAAAGAGGAATCCTCAATAAATGAAAAGTTATTTCTCCTATCGGTTTGGGGTGCTGTATTTCTTCCTTGCGGTTTTTTGATTGTTTCATTGTTCTTTTCTCTTTATGGATTAATTAGTTATCCAACAAATCCTGAAGGATGTTTTGTGATATCTTCTTTTTTAATTAGCATTGGACTTGGGATTATTTTCTTGACTGTAAGGACAATTGGGTGGGCTTCTTCAATAATACCTCTCCCAAAATTCCAGATTTCATTTGAAGATTATCAAAAAGAAGTTAAAATGAAGGCTAATGAAAAGAGAAAACTCTCAGTTGGATTAGACAACAATGGAGACTTGCTCGCTGAAAAGGTACGTTTACTCATGTTTTTTCCTCCAGAGTTTAAGGTTTCCAGAGGTATTGGATATAGACTAACGACTCAGAGTAGAAAAAATGAAGAACATCCCAATTATCAAACTGTTATAATAGATATTGAGGAAGCCCACATTGGTATTTGTCTTATTACCGATATATTCGTCGAAGCTCCAAGTGAACCTGATATATACACTATCCCCGTCAGCATCTATGAAAAGAATGTTCCAGAAACCCATCTTGAACTTACGATCAACGTTACCGAATAATCGAAGAGATTTTTAGGGATTTAATGCAAACGAAGCAATCTTCTTTCTACTTGAGGTTTGTGAGTTATTATCTTTCCACATCTAGGACAATTAACATGAACTGGAAAACTTGCTCAGAATGATGCTTAAGTAATTCGCAGACATCATTGTTCTAGGAAGGTAAACGAGTTTGACACTGAAATATTTGGAAGCCCCCGACGTCAAAAAGTTAGTTGACAAAATCGTAGACAATCTGGATTTGTCTCATGTTGTTCCTCGTTCTGTTCATTGCTACCGAAGTAAGGGCTCAAAATCTAAGCGAATAATTGCGCGGATTCACGGATTTGGAAGGATATGGCAAGAGGCGCTTGGACTTCCACCAGCATACATTATCGAGGTACTTTCTGAACGGTACGACAGGTTAAGTCAAGAAGACAAGGAGAAAACTTTGATTCATGAATTGCTGCACATTCCTAAAGGGTTTAAAGGAGGATTTCGCCCTCACAAAGGATACATCAGCAGGCGAAGAGTGGATAGCCTGCACAAGGAATACACAAAAAAGAGACTTGAAACTTCTGGGTCAATCTGAACTTCATGAACAACCAAACAAACGGGTATTATAGACTGCAAATGGGACAGATTGAATAATAAAACCTATCCATTCTAGACATTCAACCATTTCATAAAGGCAGTGTTGCTTTCTCCACTACCCATTCTTCACAGCCTGTTGAGCTATAGAGCAGCCAAATCATTACTTAACTAAAATCCTGTATTGTCTTCAGCTTTATTTGGCAGCTTCTTCGATCGGCGCGCTCTCTACTTTCGCTTCCTCTGCTTTCGGCTTTTCCGCTTTTTTGCTCTTCTTTGGCTTCTCAACAATCTTCATGTTAATTTGAACAATCGATTCTGTTATAACGTTGCCGCGAAGGGTTTTTCGTTGTCTCTCTCCCCGTTGAGACGGATGAAAGCCCACGCCCTCACTTAAGATGGCACCCACACGAACTCCTCCATGGATGTTTGGTCTCATTGGGAATCCATCCTTGTCGGACCCCCCAGTTATCTTCAGCTTATAGCCGGACAACTTAACAGCGGCTCCATCAATAACTTCTCCCAGTTTTCTACCAATCAGGGGAACCGCCTGACTTTCCTCCACTTCCACGGACTGTGACTTCCCAGTTTCTGGGTCTGAAATTATTATCTTGAATTTAGCCATAAGCGCTTTTTACTCTCCTAACGCATTTCTCGTAATGTTAACTGAATGGGGAGCAGCTGTTTATTAAGGGTTACCCAGTAGAAAAGCCGACAAGCCAACAAAAAATGGAATCAAAGAACAACTGATTCGCCGTCTTGAAGGAAAAACTAGGCAAGTTAGAACTCGAAGACCTCTAACAGTTTCTCCATGATCTTAAGGGGTATGTTAAAAACATAAGAGAGTGGACCGAGCCCACTCAACATCTTCCTCAGACGCCTTACATCCTTTTTGTTCACCGCTCTAATCAATGGAGCAATCACTAAATAGACACCCAAGAAGGATACGCCACCTGTAATCAATTCTATCCAGTAGTTGTAGTTAAGCTGCGACAAAAGCAAATAAGTAACCACTGCGGCAATCCCAGAAGCTAAGAAAATCTTGGCTGAAGATTCCCAATCTATTGTGGCACCGAAATGCTTCCTTATCCACCATAAACACATAAACAGGCTTGGGAATCCAGCGATCAAATTTGTAGCTATTAACCCTACAACTCCAAACTGAGGGATGAGTATCCAACCCAACAACGATCCCAATCCCAAGGTGAGGAGAGCCAATTTCATTGTAATTTGTGTTTTACCCTGACCGTTTAAAAAATTCCCCAAACTAAGACTTCCCAATCCCGCATAAAGGTAGATGATGGAATATAAAGTCAGAAAGAAGGGTGCCTCGGTATATTCTGTGCCGACGACAGCGAAAACTAGAGGCTCTGATAAAACCATAATCATCAAACTTACCGGAAGGGTAAGCAACGCTCCGTACTTAACAGAAGACTGGAACACAACCCTAAGAGTTTTCTTTTCCTCTTCCGCTTTAAGCTTTGAAAAGGCTGGAAATAGTACTGTGGCTATGGGTATCGTGAAAAAGGTTATTATAACCGTGAAGTTAACGGCTGTCTGGTAGTTGCCTAGAGCAGCTGTGTCTTTTAGCAAAGTATTATAAAACTGTGGCAAGAATCCGCCTATTACCGCTGAAACAGAAAGAGGCAAACCATATCTGAGCAAAGTCTTCAGGGTTTCTTTAATGTCCATTTTGCTCAATGCATCTTTCTTGGAGTAATCCCTGAGAAATGCAATATAAAAAATTATGATTCCTATAATTCCGGTGGTGACTTGTGCCACAATCAGCCCTTGTATAGCACCCATAATGCCATAACCAAGAAATACGAGAAGGGGCGCAAGAAAGCATCTTATACCAGAGTTTAAGATCAGTGTCAAACTGTGAAACTCCATTCTTTCTAAGCCAATAAAGGTGGACTGGGAAATCTTGAGAAACGAATCAGCAAGAATTGTTAGAGAAGCAACTTCTATCAAAACTTTTGTCTCAGGTAGCTGAAAGACATTTGTTGCAAGAAAATCTGCCAGCAAAAAGCACAGCAAAGTAAGGAGAACTCCTGTGATCAATTCGAACAGTAGTCCTGTGACCATGACGTTTTTGACGCAGTGGAGTTTGTTCTCAGACCTGTATTGCGCCAAATATTTTATCATAGCCGAATTTGTGCCCCAATCTTTGAACAAACCAAGCATAGCAGGAAAAATTAACGCTTTTGTGATTATACCATAATCGTCTGGATTACCCAGCAAACGCAATACAAGTATTAGACTAACAGCTGTGACGATGCTAGAGATGCTTACACCTATGAAAAGTTTGAAACCACCCTTTGCCGACGATTTCGCCATGCCAGTTGCCTTATCCAAAAGCCAGCGCTCCCATATGTTCCTGTTTTTAGTTTAATCCATAAAAGGTTGTTCATTTAAAACTGTTGGATTTGCATTCAGCCTTCAATGTCCCCACAGCATAATTTCCATTCTTTGCTTTGAATATATGCAGAAAAATTGGAAAACCTCAAATACTGCCAAAAAAGCAGATTACATGTTCCTCTCGGGAGGTTCAAGGAATGCCTAGCGCCAAACTTCGAGCCTCAAGAAATGCTGTAATTATGCCTTTGCTAGCTGGGGAGCTAGAAAAAGAAATTCCTGATTTGGACATTTATGGTTCGGAAAGGAGACTTTTAGACTTCGCTTATCAAGACCTAGAAACTTGGTTAAAGCTGAAACGGAGAGACACAAACTCCGATGAGATCGAAGAAGCCTTGAATACTGAAGACCGCCAAGAGGAGATTAAGGAGTTTTTGAAAATCTGGACCAAGCAGTGGTTAGAAAAATGGAGAGAGCGGGTGACACTTTGCCAGAAGATGCCCACATTTTCCATGGAGTATGCTAAGAGGAAGAAGAGAGCGAAGAAAATTTTTGAACGGATGGACGAAAGTCAGGAATTGAAGAAACTGGTTGTGCAGAAGCTGATTAACGAAGGTGAGGTGTGCATGGCTGAGTTGATAGCGGAGAATCTGATAATCGAGGAGATAGCATGTAGTCTGAGAATGAACAAGGGAAAGGCTCCGGCTGACAAGATTACTTTGGAGCCGTGGCACATTCTCCAACAAGTGCTGCCTCGAGTAAAGATGTTGACAGAACGAAAGATCCCGCTCATTCACCTGAAGCTCATGATGGACGTTTAATCGTCAATACTCTGGACTTTTGCAAGTACCCAAAAAAGTGTTTTGTCACATCATTTCGTTTATGGTTGATGTTATGTCCACGTTTTTTGTGGGCAGTTTTGTGAGTTTTTCATCTTTTACGTGGGCAAGATTGTCGTGGTATGTGGGTCTCTCTTTGTTGTAGAATATTCCGATGGGTATCCGGTCTCCCCATTCAAATGCCTTTTCCAAAGCTTTTTTTCGGTCGGTTACGTCGTGACCCGCTTCTTCCAGTTTATACACTCTTTGGCGGAACCAATCGTAGGTGTTTAGGTAGTTGAAGGTAACACAGGGCTGGAATACGTCGATGAATGCAAAGCCTCTGTGCTTTATTGCCTCCACGATCAAACCCTTCAGATGTAGCATATCGCCGGAGAAGCCTCTAGCCACAAAGGTGCCGTTGCTAACCAAAGCGTGAGCCAAAGGATTCAGCATGGGAGGTATAACCCCGAAAGGAGTTGATTTCGATTTAAACCCAGGCTGGCTGGTAGATGTTGCCTGACCGGTAGTTAAGCCGAGAACCATGTTGTCATGCACAATCAAGGTCATGTCGATGTTCGTTCTTATGGCGTGTGCGAAGTGACCCCAGCCCTCATTGTATTGGTCAGCGTCTCCAGCAAAACCGACCACGGTTAAGTTGGGATTTGCGAGTTTTATGCCCTGTGCTAGGGGTAGTACTCTGCCGTGGATGCCGTGGAATCCATTTATGTTTACGCTGTTGATCATTTTGCCGTGGCATCCTATGCCCGACACAAGCACGGCTTCTTCTCTCTCAATGTTTAGGTCTATTAGGGCTTTTTTGAATGCCATCAGTATTCCGAAGTTTCCGCATCCGGGGCACCAAGTGTTCTTTTCTGGCGTCTTCAGGTCGTCGAGGGTCACCATCTTTAGAGCACCTCCTTTATGCTTCGGGCGAGAGCTTCTGGGTTGAAGGGTCTCCCGTCGTACTTCAGAATTTTATGATCAACTGTCCTGAGAAGATGTTCTTGTATTAGGCTGGACAGCTGGGAGGTCTTATTGTTCTCTACGATGATGGTTTTCTTGGCTGACTGTTGTATTTTCTGAATCTTACTGGCTGGAAAGGGAGTCAGATACACGATTTGCAGATAATTGACTGTGATGTCTTCATTGCTGAGAATTTTCATTGCTTCTCTTATGGGTCCCTTCGTTGAGCCCCATGCTATAATTGTTGCATCTGCTTCTTCTGGACCATAAAGTTTGACTGTCTCATAGTTTTCCAGTTCTTTGGTTAGGGCGTCCAGTTTTTTGAACCGTTTATCCGCCATTTTTGTGGCCAAAGCAGGGTCTTCGGTTGTGTATCCGAGTTCGTTGTGTTCGTCAGCGTTGGTTCGTACTATGGCGCCTTTTGTTCCGGGTATGGCTCTGGGGGAGATTCCGTTTTCCGTGAACTTGTGCCGTTTGTATTCTTCTTTTCCCGTGTATTCGGTTTCGGTTATGAGTTGTCCGCGGTCGATTCTGATTCTGTGCTGGTCGAACGGCTCAGCGGTTTCGTTGCTTTCTGCCAGATACTTGTCTGAGATGATTATTGCTGGAATCTGAAATTTTTCTGCTAAGTTGAAGGCTTCTATGGTCTTGCAGAAGCATTCCTCGACGTTTCCTGGGGCGATTACGACTCTTGGGAATTCTCCTTGGGAGGCGTGGATGGCGAATCTGAGGTCTCCTTGCGCAGTGTAGGTGGGAAGTCCTGTGCTGGGTCCGGGTCTCTGAACTAGAACTATTACGGGTGAGGTTTCGGTCATGCCAATCATGCCCAGCCCCTCGCTCATGAGACAGAAACCTCCTCCAGACGTGGCTGTCATTGATCTTACTCCTGTAAATGATGCGCCGGCGACCATGTTGACTGCAGCTATTTCGTTTTCCACTTGGATCACAACCATCTTGTATTCTCGGTCTAGGGGCGCTAGGAAATGTAGTATAGGGGTGGCTGGTGTCATGGGATACGCTGCGTAGAGTTTGCATCCTGCGTTGAGGGCTCCTAATCCTATTGCTTCGTTTCCGGTGAGGAATATTTTGTGTTTTCCTGCTGAGGCTGTTTTCTTTAGTTTGTATCCGAAATTATTCCTGTAGTGTTCTGTGGTGTAGTTGTATCCTTGTTTTGCGGCTTCTATGTTTAATTCAGCGGTTTTTGGACTGAAAGTGTCTCTTAATACTTCGTTCAGGAGTTCTGGGTCGTAGTCTAGGAGGGCTATTGCTGCGCCTAGGGCAACAGTGTTTTCCATGATTGGTGGTCCTTCAAGCTCCTTGACTGTCTTTCGTAGGGGCACGGAGTAGAGTTTTATGTTGTTTCTTCCAAGTTCTTCATCGGTTATGGTGATTTGGTCTCCGTCGTAGATTATTCCAGCGCCTGAAACAAGTTCCTGTTTGTGAAGGAGAATTGTTTCTTTGTTTAGGGCTAACAGAAGGTCTATGGTGTCGGCTTGCGAGTACACCATTTCGGCGTCGGCTCTAACTGTGTAGAAGTTGTGTCCTCCTCTTATGAGGGATTGGTAGTCGTTGGCGCCGAAAACATAGAGTCCTCCTCTTAGGCAGGTTTTGGCGAAGAGAAAGCCGGAACGGGTTATTCCTGCTCCAGCCTCGCCTCCAACCAGCAAAGAAATCTTGTTGGTTATCATTTAGACTCACCTACGGCTAGATGAGTTTCTCGTTTGTTTCCAAGTTAATGATGTGAATGGCGTTGAAGGGACAAGCTTCGGCTGCTTCTTTGTGGCAAGTTAGTTCGTCTATTTCTAGGGCTTCTCCGTTGGGAATTTTTTTTGCACCTTCAACATGAGATTTTCCGTCCTCGTCTGAGAGGTCGAATTTGGAACATAATTCAACGCATGCCCCGAACCCCTGACAGACATTGTGGTCAATTTCCACTCTATATTTAGCCATAAAAATCACCTTAATGCTATACACTTTACTGTTCTCAAGCTATATCATTTACTCTCTCAACCTGTGAGCCTTCATTAATGTGACTGAAACAGTGCGCATCAAAACATTATCTTAGATTTCATAAGAAATGCATAAATATTGAGTGAACTTCTTCTAGCATTAGGAGTCACAAATAGTGAATTTAGGGATCTCTTTGATGGAGACCTTAGTGTTGCTGAGGAAGGGATTGCGGATGGAAGGTGAGCAGGATGAAGCTAGCCAACATCTGGCGCTACTTCAGCAAGGACGCTATTCCGTTAGGGTTTTTGAAAGAGAGCCTTATTGCGCTCTCCTTTAACGTTGGTGGCATATTAGCTGGTTTTATTGTTGCTTCTCAATTCAACGTTTTTCAGCTTTCTCCATGGGCTGTTGCAATATATCCCGCTATCCTTACTGCACGAGGTGTAGTAAGCGGTTTATTTAGTGGACGGTTAAGCACTGCATTACATCTTGGAACAATTTTTCCGAGATTCCGTGGAAACACCGACGAATTCTATTTGCTTTTCAAGTCAGTAATAGTTCTGACTTTGGAAACAAGCGTTATAATGAGCTGTTTTTCTATAGTTGTGGGTAGTCTGTTCTGGGGGATAACCTTCACAGATTTTTTTGATATTTTGATAGTTGTCTTAGCAACAATGTTCTTGGGGCTTATGAACTCCCTATTTACAATAATTTTTTCAATCACATCTTTCAAGAGAGGATTAGACACCGATGTGGTTGTATATCCAATAATGTCCACAATTGCGGATATAATCATAACTTTGTCTTATGTTTTCGCACTTTCCCTGTTCTTCTTGTTCGGTTTGGTTGGGAGGTGCATTGTTGTTTCTTTTGGATTATTGCTTGTTACTCTTGCGTTGGTTTTTCTGCCAAGATGTATCAAAAACAAATCATTCATCAAAACAATCAAAGAGTCTCTCTTGACATTATTTTTCGTAGCCTTTATTGTTAATGTTACTGGAACCGTTTTGAAAGGTGTTGACAAAATTGTGAGTAGCGCAAAAGAGATTTACATCGTCTATCCTGCCTTAATTGACACGGTAGGGGATGTCGGTTCGGTTGTAGGTTCTACTGCTACGACAAAATTGGCTGTGGGTTTGCTCAAACCGTCTTTTCGTTCAATATTGAATCACAGAAAACGAATAGTTGCAACATGGATTGCGTCCATAGTCATGTTCATTTTATTCTCTGTTATATCGTTACTTACTCAGGGCATGTTAACGGTGCAGATGTTTCTGAGGTTTTCTGCTCTTTTGATTGCAACAAACCTAATTGCGGTTATTGCTATTGCCTTAGTCTCTTTTTATGTTGCAATTTTAACTTTCAGAAGAGGTTTAGACCCAGATAATTTTGTTATTCCGATTGAAAGCTCTCTCGCAGATAGCATAACAACAGTTGCTTTACTAATTGCGTTGTTTTTAGTTAGCTATGGTTTTTATGGATAAGGAGGAGAAACGAAATGAAATCAGCAAATAATAGAATAAACTTTTTTGGTGAAGTTGTTTCTCCAAGTTATCCACCTATTTTTAGCAATTGATCTTTGAAACTTTAAGTGCCCTATTCCCCTTTTGTATTAGATGAGAGGCTTCTGTGATGAAGGAAGCAATGTTTTACGAAAAGTTAGATGATAAAATGGTTAAATGCAATTTGTGCAATCACCGATGCTCACGAATTGCTGATTCTAAGAGGGGAATATGCGGAGTCAGGGAGAATAAGGATGGAAAACTTTACAGCCTCGTGTACGGTAAAGTTGCG
>Ga0209427_10001550_pt1 | contig 26585 bp, 23 predicted proteins | sample DeeMarSWOR136_30_FD_187465 | JGI IMG/M metagenome (GOLD analysis project Ga0209427, IMG submission 187465) | Marine sediment microbial communities from White Oak River estuary, North Carolina - WOR-1-36_30 (SPAdes) (version 2) | ecosystem: Environmental > Aquatic > Marine > Intertidal zone >...
ACACTGATTCCATACCACTCTTTGAAGACATGTTGTCAGCATTAGTTAAGAAGGTGGCCTTCAGCACCTTTGGGCTTAGTACATACGATTTCCAGAGACGCCTGATTGTTGCGCATGCCCTCGTAAAATTCGAACCGACAGAGATAGGGGACCGAATTTGGGAAAAATATGACCGGGTTGATGTAAAACGAAAATCAGAGGTTCCCTATATCCTCAATGCCCTCCAAGACCCCAAATTGCTCGAGCGCCTGTTGGAAATTGTGAACAGAAAGGAAAATCATCTGCTGATGATGGGGGCATTGGCTGTATTGGCCATCGGCGGCACTACTGAAGCCTTGGCCGCCCTCAGATCTAAGGTCGAGGAGTGGAGCGCTGAGGCTGCGGAGCCCATTGATGATTCTAATCCCGATCCCCCGGCCTATTCTGCTTTGAGAATAATGGCAGAACGGGCCATCTCTGCGATCGAAAAACGAAACAAGTAGCCCGCTTTTCTTCCCCATTAGTTTCTCTGAGCTCTACTTTCCCTCAACAGCTTCGCATGTTTCGCCCTCCATGCGATAGATAAACCCCTCGTCAGGGGCGGGATCTACCTTGAACGTCCCCGTGCAGGAGACGGGGTCAAGTCGGTGAAACGGGATGGGCTTTTCCATTTCCACGAAGACATATTGATTGTATTGAGGCCTCGGCCCATAGCAACAGGTTTGAGTTGTGCGGAGGAGACAAAAGTACTTGATGGATTTTCCCGCCTCCAGGGGATACATGAAGCCGGTAAGGCGGACCTTGCGGCCGTCCAGAATTTTGATGTTATGGGGCGCTGACGGATTTTCACCAACTTTGTATTCCCAGGTCATGAGGGTTGAAAAGGTCAGCGGGACCTCCTTAATGGTTTCCAGATCGAGGGACTGTTCATCAATGCCGATCGTTCTATGCCCAGCAGGCCCTTTCTCTTCTCTGACCCGCACCTTGATCCCTTGGCTACCTCCCTTTTTATCTACCTTCTCTTGCGCATAAGAAATCTGCCATGGGTTCTGAACCGCACACATTAGAGCCATGCTGACAATCGCAGATATACAACACCTCATTTTCATCGTTATTTCTCTCCCGAACTCATACCCGAGGAGGTCTCTTTCCAGAGCTAATGAGACCCCTGACCATGCATAGGATCATGTCCTTTAGGATACTTGATTAGCAGCTCATGAAGAATTCCTTTGAAAACCACTTCTCCTCGCGCCTGAAATTCCTTCACCTCTCTGAGCCAATCGGCTTTTGCCACAAAACGGGAGCAATGTCCTACCTTCTCACCTGCGAGCTTCATAGGAGAAGCATTCAGAATCAGTGTCATTTCGCCTTTACCGGGTACACTCACTTTCAAGGCGATCTCTTTGTCTTTGATGGGGACAGCACGGTTGGTGTCATGACCGCCGCCCACGAACCATGCTACCAATGTATCCCCCTCAATGCGGACCTCGACATGGCCAACTTCCTCACCGATCACATTAAGCACCCCTCCGTGATGAGCCTCGTGACCGCCATGGTGCTCTTCAGCTCCGTTTGAATAAGTGGAGAGTTTTCCAAGGAAAAGGACTGTGCAGAAAGCAACAAATAAAACAGGCAGCCTGTTTTTCATTATGCCGCCTTTCGTCGATATTAAGAAACGGTTGAGAGGTTCTTCAGAACCCCGAGGCGGTAGGCCTGGATTCCCGGTACCAGGCCTGCCAGGATGCCCAGAAGGATCGCAGCCGGAACCAGCAACCAATCAATCATGGACAGGTAACCGGCCGAGAAGTCCACTCCAGACTCCACCTTGATAAAGTGGGCGCCTACTCCGATCAAACAATGTCCAAGGGCTAATCCCACTAGCCCGCCCAAAAGGCTGATGATCAGGGCCTCGGAAATGACCAGACCCATGATGGTTTTCCGGGTTGCTCCTAACGCTCGAAACAAGGCTAAATCCCGCCTCATTTCCCTCAGGGCCGAGAGCAAAGAAAAGAACAGGAATAGCGCAGAGAGGACTGTCAGCATGATCGCAATGGTAATAAGTACCCTATCAACCCAGCCGATTATGTTATGCAGTCTGGGCATCACTTCAGCAGGAACGACGAGCTGATTGCGGTCCGACTGATTGATCTCGAACTTCAAATCCTGAATCCCGGGATGCAACGCCCCTCCCCGGATACGCTTGATCTTAATGTAGGCCCCGCTGATCTCTCGGTATTCCTCCAAATGCGCCATTATTACGGTTTCCCGGGGATGCCCCGAAAGACCGTAGAAGGTCTCGAGTGGAATATAAATCGCCCGGTCATGCGGAGTGCCAGTTGGAGCAAGGATTCCCACAAAACGCAGAATGTCCTTCTCATGTATTGGACCACCCTCCTTAACTCCGCAAACCGGGCTAAAGGTATCCCCTAACTTCAGGTTCAAACGCCTCGCAACTGCCCATCCTGCTACCGCCTCATCCGGTGCAATGAACGGACGACCTTGTCCACCCAGCTTCTCAGAAAAAGAGAAGGTCTTCCCGGGCAAATATTCAAACTCGGTCAAAAATCTCCCGTCAATCGCATTGACCCTGAACCCACCATATGAATGCCCCACGACAAAAGGGATCGCCTGTGCAACGATTGGTTCCTTTTCCACTTCCCTATAGTAAGTCCACTTGATCTTCCCCGGCATATCCTCCAGGTGATAGACGGCATTGAGGACGATCTGAAGTGGTGACCCCTTTGGCCCTAGAACCGCATCGACCCCGAGCCCTACCTGGGTGAATGTGTTATGAGACTGCTCCTTAAGGGAGTAAACAGCCACCAGCAAGGCGACCCCCATAGCGATGCTGATTGCCGCCAGGCCGTTGGAAAAATGATGGTGTTTAAGGCTCTTGAGGACGATCCTCCAGAAACTCATGGCTCTCCTCTTCCCGGGTGTTGGCAGGCACGGTTGAACTCAAGGAAAGTCACGGTATTTTTAAACAAAGCGATCACTTCCCGCTCGTGAGTAACCACCACAAGAGTACAGCCGTGTTTTTCGCAAACATCCAACAGTAGTCTCAGCACATCCTCCTTATTGACAGGATGCAGCGAGGCAGTGGGTTCGTCAGCCAAAAGAACCTTCGGCCGATTCGCGAGCGCCCTGGCTACAGCCACCCTCTGCTGCTCGCCAGAGGACATCTGAGATGGATGATATCCTAATCGATGGGAAAGACCAACCTCATCCAACAGGCTTTCCGCCTCCTTGATGTCGGCCTTGCGAGGGGAAAACGTCATGCCCACCAGGACGTTTTCTAAGGCCGTAAAGCCCTGCAGCAAGTTGAAGTTCTGATATATATAGCCGATATATTGGGCACGAAAATGATCTCTTTGGGTCTCTGACATTCGCTCCAGTGAATGACCGCATACAGTCAGCCTTCCACTTGACGGTGATAGAAGCCCGGCCAGGGCATTGAGGAACGTGGACTTGCCTGAACCTGAAGGTCCGAAGATGGAGACCTGATCACCTTCCTCAACACGCCAATAGGGAATATCAAGGACCTTAAGGGCGTCTCTACCGCTGCCAAAAACAATCTCGAGCGAATCGAGATCAATGATCGTACTGCTCTTCTTGATAGCCATTACCCTTCATGAAGAGATAGAAAGGAGTCTTCCGCCCGCAGGACGCAATTAATTCTCAAAAAACTATAGTTCAGCACCCTCTTGGAAGTCAATACAAACCTTGCCTGTAATCCCTCAGTTATGTGAGGTTAAGAAAGTCCTTGCGTTCTGCTGCCCCTTACGATAATCATTGGATATAGACAAAGGAATGGAGTTGGTTAGCCTCTAACAGGGGTGAAAGTCCTACTTTGCCGGCCGTGGAGGAAGGAAGATTGCCCTTATCCCATTGCAAAGGTTTCTTGTCGGCCTGTATCCCTAACGGCCAAAGAAACTACCCCATATCTTATGGTCTTTTTCCTTGACATACAACTTGGTTTTCAGTATATTCCACCCGACCCAAAGCGAGTTCTTATCAAAAGGAGGAAAACATGTTTGAGAAAATACTTCTCCCTCTCGATGGTTCACAGTTAGCTGAGGTAGTTATTCCCTATGTGGAGCTCTTAGCAGGGAGGCTCAGCTCTGAAGTAATTTTACTTCATGTCTGTCCTTCCGAACATAGGACCTATCGCCACATGCATCAAATTTACCTTAACGGTTTAGCAAACACGATGCAGCAGCAGATGGGAAAGGGCCAACCAAAGGGAGGGGAGCCTCGAGTCAAGGCGGAAATTCTGGATGGCGTGCCTGCAGAGGTTATTTGCGAGTATGTACAGAAAAATGCCATAAGCATGATTGCCATGGCAACCCGCGGCGCGTCGGGTATAAAAGTCTGGCTACTGGGAAGTGTGGTGGATAAGGTACTCCGGGCGGTGAACATACCAACTCTCTTGGTCAGAGCCAAAGACGGTGCCCCAGTGGGGGAAAAAGAGAGAGTAATCCGCGGGATACTTTTACCGCTCGATGGCTCTGACGCCAGCAAGATATCTGTACCGTATGCCAAAGAACTGGCTAAGAAGCTCAAAGCTAGTGTCAGTCTCTTCACGATGTTCCCAGGTATCACCTATGCTACCATCCCTCTTACCGACACTATACCCTATGGCCAGGCAAAAGAGAGTAGCGAGCTACGTGAGGCTGCTGAGAAGAAGCTTCGGGATCACTTGGGCGAAGTGGAGAAAGAGCTAAGGCAGGAGGGCATTCATGTCACTTCCACGGTAAAACTTGGCATGGACCCAGCTTACGAGATTCTGGAGCAAGAGAAAGAGAGTAAGGCTGACCTGATGGTGATGGCTACCCGTGGGGAGTCACCGATTGCTCGTTGGGCCTTTGGCAGTGTTGCCGAAAAGGTCCTGCGCGAGGGAGACTTGCCTCTGCTTTTGATAAGGGAAGCAAAATAACTAAAAAAGGTTCCCCACTGCCACTTTGTCTTTGGTATTTCCAAGAGAGAATGACCTATCTCCCCGAGGACCTCGATATATTGAAAAACAGTTCCTTGGGCTTCCTTTTCTACCCGATCCGATACTCGTCAAAGCAAATGAGCTTCGTTGTTAAAGTAGGAGAGAACGATTCTATCAGTGCATGGTCATAGCAATTTTCTGCAGAGCTCATATGTCAATCGATATCAGAGACGATTCTATTAATAACAAATAAGACCGTAAAAAGGAGGATAAATCATGAAAAAACACAAGGTAATTCAACCAACAGAAACGAAATGGGAACCTCACCCACAACTACCAAAAATTGAGGTAGCTTATCTGCTTTCTAAGCGTGATGACGATATTGGCATCACTTCCGCCTTGGTTCATTTGCCAGTTGGTGCACAGGTGGAAAAGCATTTTCATGAAAATTCTGATGATATCATTTACCTGATAAAAGGAAAGGCAAAGATGTGGATTGACGGGACAGGGGATATCCCCATGGTTCCCGGCACATTCCTGAGAATCCCCAAAGGGGTGTGGCACCAACCCCATGATATTGAGGAAGACTTTATTGCCTATGACGTGTGGTATCCATTTTTAGTCTGATCGCGGGTACTCTTTGAATGCTCTCTGTTCGGTGAAAGAGAATTTACTGCCGCTATCATCGACAAGGTGGTGGATAGGCCTACCAGCATTCCATCATTCCATTATTCCAATCACGCTTTCTTTTCCTTCGTTTGATTTCCCATCAGTAGTATGGCCAGAAGAGCAGCAATCAGGGCCATCATCGCACCAAATGTAAAGGCCCATTGCACTCCAATCGTCTTCCAAAGGAATCCCATCAGGAGACTCGCCGGAAGCGCTGCCATTCCAATAGAGAAATTATAAGCCCCATAGGCGGTTCCCCGCTTCGACTCCTCAACCAAGTCAGCGACCCACGCCCTTTCTGTCCCCTCTGAGAGACCGAAGAAAAGGCCGTAAACAAAGAAAAGGAGCCAGATGTGATAAGGTTTCGAAGCGAAGGCAAATCCCAAGTAGACTAAACCGTAAATGGTCCAGGCGAGGATCATCACTCCTCTTCTCCCCATCCGGTCGGAGAGGGCACCGCCTGGGACAGAGAAGGCAGTCTTTGAAAGATGAAAGAAAAACCAAAGAATGGGAATCGACACGATATCGATTCCTAGATCTCTTGCACGGAGAAGGAGAAAGGCATCGCTTGAGTTTCCTAAGGTGAAGAGGGTGACGATGAGGAGAAAGTATTTGAACTTCTTGTTCCATGCATTCCAACGAAGATCACCAATAGGGCGGGTCGCGGCCTGTTCCCCCACGATATCGGTGACCCCTCTAAAGAGAACCCAGATACAGAAAAATGCTGGAACAATAGAGAGGATGAATACCGTCCTGAGATCTAATCTCAGGGTAGATAGAAGAAGGGTGGCGATGAGAGGTCCTGCCATGGCCCCGGCATGGTCCATCGCCCTCTGAAAACCAAATGCCTTTCCCCTCTCGTCTCCGTCACAGGATTGAGAAAGTAACGCATCCCGCGGAGAAGCCCTCACTCCTTTGCCAATCCTATCAAAAAAACGAAGAAAGAGAACATGGTAGGCAGAGGTGGCCAATCCCATAAATGGCCGGGTGATGGAGGCGAGGGAGTACCCCAAGAGAATGATTCTCTTCCTTCTCCGAAAGCGATCGGAAAACCATCCTGAAAAGAGTTTTAAGAAGCTTGAGACACTCTCAGCGATCCCTTCAATAAGGCCCACGAAGATCACACCAGCTCCTAAGACCTGAGTGAGAAAGAGGGGGAGGAGGGGATAGATCATCTCACTGGAGATGTCATTGAATAGACTAACCCAGCCCAAACTCCAGACATTCTTTGAAAGACCTAGAAAAGTTTTTTCCTTCATCGGGACGCTCCCTTGTAAATGGAGCACTGGAGTAATGGAGTGATGGAAAAAAGATCAAGTTTATGCTTTTTTCGTTCTTGAGGCATTAGTCCAATAGTCTAATACTCCATTACTCCAACACTAGTCATAGATCTTCAGAATTTCGTCGCGCGGGAGCGGTTTAATTTCTTTGCCATCCATCCCCAGAACCCTGGGCGGTCCTTCCTTCACCTGGCCGATGCCCTGAAAGGGAATGGAAGTCTCTCGAAATACCCTTTCAAGAGTGAAGAATTCTGAGGGAGAGAGGGTTAAGAGCAAAGCTCCTGAAGCGATCACGCCAAGAGGATCCAGTCCGTATTTCTGGCAGAGGATTCGAGACTCTTCATAGATATAGACTTTTCTCAGATCGACTTCTATCTCTTTTTCAGAAGCCCACGCCATTTCAAGAATTCCATTGATCAATCCTCCTTCTGTAGGGTCATGCATCGAATGGACAGAAACAGCCTCACATGCAATACGGGCAGTCTGAAGGACATCGATCCCAGGGTCGAAGATAAAATTTTTCGCCCTCTGGATAAGAGAGGGAGTGATGCCCTTGGCCAAGAGTTCTTTCTCCCTTTCCCTCGCGATGATTGAAGTACCTTCGATACAGACGCCTTTGATCAAGAGCAGAAGATCTCCAACTCTTGCGCCACCAGTGGTCACCAGTCTGTCCTTTTTGACCTCTCCAATCATATGGCCGGAGAGGATCGTCCTTTCGATCCCGGGTGTTACCTCAGTATGTCCACCCACAAAGGAGATTCCGAATCGACGGCAGGCATGATGAATCTGATTAAAGACCTTTTCGACCGATTCTAAATCTGAGCTTTCCTCTGGAAAGAGGAGGGTGGCCAGGAACCATTTAGGGATCGCTCCCATCGTCGCAATGTCATTCAGATTCACCACCACTCCATAATACCCGATCTCCTCCGTCGTGAACGTGATTGGATCCGAGGTGACCACATAATAGTGATCCGCTCCTTCACCCAGACAAATCACGGCAGCATCTTCTCCGATCTTTGGGCCCATGACCACCTTTGGATCGACAATAGTGTATCTTGTTAAAAGCCTTTTCAGAGTTTCGATCTCTAATTTTCCTGGCTTCAAGGTTTTTCCTCCGATGAGATTAAAACAGATTTCAATGGGTGGTGCAAGTGCCGATTTACTTTAATAGTTGATTTGGATGATAAGAAATGAAAAAGCCCTGGAAGGATCCTTCCAGGGCTGATAATTCTTGGAGGGAAAGTCTTTTCAGGAGCCAATTTTTACGCGTGATAGAGCCTTCTCCATCAGAAGTTCGTAAGCGCTTTTCTTTCCAAGAATGGGCTCTTTCTTCTCTTGACTCCAGACTGTTTCGGGTCGGCTCTGAACCAAAAAAATATTCAGAGGAAAGGGTTTTTCTTTGTCGATGGCCCATTCGATATCCTGAGGGGACCTGTAATATTCCTCAATCCTTATCGCGTATCTTGTGAGTTCAAGGATTTCTTCGTCCTCGATGCATTGCATCTCCTGCCTTTCATAAGGGATGTCGAGATGGCAGACAACACCTTTCTCGGGATGGAAAATACACTCGATCCATTTTTGGGAGATTGTTTTTTCAATCTCCTTGGTGACCTTGTCCACGACAAATTTGTCCGGATTCACCTGCCCCGAAACAACTGTTTCTCCAAGCCCCCAATTCCCTTCAATTACCACCTTTGAGGGATCTCCATTGAGTGGGTTGAGGGTAAACATGACCCCGGCTGCTTTGGCATCGACGATCTTTTGGACCCCAACGCTTATCAATACCTTCTCATGAGGAAATCCCATCTTTATTCGATAGGATATTGCTCGGGAAGTGAAAAGGCTTGACATACATAACTTAATCTTATAGAGAACCTCCTCATCCCCTCTCACCCAAAGGAAGGTATCTTGCTGTCCAGCAAAGCTTGCTCCAGGTAGATCCTCGGCGGTTGCGCTCGATCGCACTGCCACAGGAATATCTGATACTTCACAGACTTTAGATAGGGCTTGATAGTTAGAACGGATGACTTCCTCTATCCCCTTCGGCAGGGGTGTCGTTCTGATCAACTCCCGGATGGTCTTGCTTGCCTCTTCCAAGGAAGCGACATCTTCGAGCCCAATGGGTGAAAGGGTCTTTTCGATTTTCTCTTTAATGCCGCCTTCGAGCAAGAATTCTTGATAAGCTTCTGTTGTGACAGAGAACCCAGGAGGGACGGGGATATCCGCTCTGATCAACTCCCCCAGGCTGGCATTCTTACCTCCGACGAGATTGAGAGCCTCCTTCCCCGCTTTTTCAAACCATAACGTATAAGGCATATAAACCCTTCACGAGACCGATCAAGGTTGCAGGTTAGAGGTTTAAGGCTAAGTATTTTGCCTCTCGACTGTGGCACAGTGGCCTCATGCCTCTAACCTCAAACCTAACACATTTAGGCTCGTTTCAATATCGTTACAATCCCCGTATTGCCGTCCACTTTTACGGTATCACCTGTTTTGAGGACATTCGTTGCGATTCCTGTACCGGTGACCGATGGAACTCCATACTCCCTGCATACGATAGCAGCGTGACTGGTTAAGCCACCGATGTCTGTGATGGAAGCCTTTATTCTGGTGAAGACTGGGGCCCAGGCAGGGTTTGTTGTTGGGCAAACAAGAATTTCACCTGGTTCGACCTTGGTGATCTCCTCAAGAATCTTAACCACCCTAACCTTTCCTTCAACAACGCCTGCCGAGGAAGCAAATCCTTTCAATTCGGTCACCTCTGTTGGAACCACAGCCACTCCCTTCAACCAATCTTGAACCTTCTCTGTGGTGATACCCCAGAGCATAACCGTAAAAGGCTCTGCCACCTCTTCCGGTGGAGTCCCCAGGGCTGGCATAGGATTCCACTTCTTTGCCGCTTCCAGTATCTTCTTCCGCTTTTCTGCTTTTCCTTGCCAATTGGCAGCCCCTGAGGGGACACCTTCGCCTAATGCCCATGTCGTTGCCAGGTCTTCCAGCAGAAGGGGAACTTCAAATCGGTTGAAAAGGTAGATATCATCCACTCCCTTCAGTATCCCATGCTTCACGAGGAGATTCCCAAACTTTCTGACCTTCTCAAACCATATCGTATGGAACCAGTGTTCCACCCAGAAGAGATGGTCCTCCGCATACTTATAGATTGTCCGGACAGCCTTATAGGTATCATTAAAAGATTTTCTATCCTCATCGGTCTTGATAAGCTTTTGGTATTGCTCAGCCAGTTCTGCCCTTGCCTTATCAATGCTTGGAAGATCCCTTTCAATCTTTTCTCCCTTTTCGACTCTTTCAATGTATCCTTTCAGATATCCAAAAGGAATCTCCAGCTTCGTCGTCCAGCTCCCCTCGTAATGGAACCATCCACTTCCACAAGAGACATAGAACCATGGGTCCTTCGATTTTTCAAATTCCACCAACCAATCATTTCCCTCTGCAGTCTTTTTCAATGCTTCAATTTTTGCCTGAGCAGGAGCATCGCTCTTCAAAACCTCTGAAACTTCTTTGATCGGAGCTGCCAAGCGAGCAAGCCTGCATAGTTCCTCTTCTGGTTTGAACATCTGGACATAGGCCCCAGCCACGAGCTTGCCGATGGTGCTCTCACTAATCCCGGGAAAGAGCTTATGGCAAGTATCTGCAAACAAAAGATAGGCCAGATAGGCCAGATTGAGATATTGGAAATGGTACTGCCATCCCTTAATCATCATATTGACCAGTCTATCCCAGGCATCGATTACCTCATAGGAAGTGTAAAAGCCTTTTGGTTCTGGCAGGACGGTGTCATCAGACTCAAACTTCGGGAATTCCTCGGGGACCTTGATCCTATCCATTTCCTCGCCCAGGGCCTTGAATTTCTTCAGCCACATCCCCCAGAGTTCATCGTAATGTTCAAAAACATAAAACACCCTTTTCTGGAAAAGGGCAGCTTTCTCTCCAATCACATTTTCAGGGGGTGGCGCAACCGGAGTGATATACATATAGCAGCCTACCATCCTTTGGGCAATTCCCTGGGCTGGAGGGATACAGAACACTCTTGTGGTATATTGCGAGAGAGAAATCTGCCATGCTTCGTGGAATATCAGATCCAGGGGGTACATTGCCTCTGGGGCATGAATCTTGTCATGAAACCAGAAGTGTTTTTCCTCCCAGCCTTTTCTTTCTTTACTAAAGATGTAATACGGCGGGTACATCTCCTCCCAACCTTTCAATTCTCTTGGATATTTTACTTCCAGCGGCATCGGAAAACCTTTTTTTTGCGCCATTTCTTGACTCCTCCTTTCGTATTATTAAGTTACCAACTTTATCCCAAATATCTTTTCCTCCCCGGGACTCCTTGACGGATAACCGCTTTATTAGAAAACCTGTCCTTTCACCTCCTTTTTATTAAAATGATTTCCCTTCAAGGATTCTATTATTCTACTAATGAAAGGGATATGAATTCTCTTTTTTAATTTCTTATGTTGAGCTATTCAGAAGGAAGGGTTCTTATTTTTGGAAACCTAACCGCCCGATTATATTTGCCATAAAAGGTGTTGTCAAATCATTTTTTGAATCCTGATGATCTCCGGGGGGATTTTTTGGCTAAATGTAATAAGAAGAAGTAAACAGTTGAATTATTCAACAAGGAGACAACGCCAGTTTTTGTTCTCAGATAAATTCTTCCTTTTAAAATAGTTCAGGGCTTAATGACCAGTTCGATCTGGGGGGCATTTTTGTCAATCTTTGTACCCACGGAAGAGGAGCAATAGGCACAGAGATATTCATATTCGTCTCCCTCCGGTAACACCAGAAGGAGTCTTTTTCTCACTGGTACCGCGGCTTTGCATTTGGGACAGTAGAGAGAGGTGGCCTCGAACTGCTCAAAACTAGGTTCCCGCATAGCAAGTAAATTATAAGAAAAAAATGTAAAGGCTACAATAGGAATATTGAGTTTATTATCTCCCAAAAATATTTTAAAATTCAATTGAAAAAAAAGAGGTCGAGGTGGTATAGAATAAGTGGGGTGAGCGGAAATGATGATTGGAAGCAAGATACTTGTTTGTTTTCTTTTTACTATCTTTTTCTTTTCCTCCCCCTCTTTTTCTTCAGAGATTAGGAGCGACGACCTTTTCTTGAAAGTAGGAATTCAGCCCGTTAAAGGCAGTAAGAAAGCCCCGAATTTTCGTCTGGAGGATCTCAGAGGGAAAAAAGTTGAGTTGAAGCATTTTGAAGGAAAGGTGGTTTTCCTCAATTTCTGGGCAACCTGGTGTGGTCCGTGCAAGGATGAAATGCCTTCCATGGAAGCGCTATACAGTCAATTCAAAGAGAGAGGGTTTGTCTTCTTGGCCATTTCTGTTGACTATGCGGGTTTAAAACCAGTAAAGAAATTTATTGAGAAATATCGTTATACCTTTCCTGTTCTCATCGATCCTGAGTGCAAAACCCTCGACCTTTTTGGGATCAAAGGAATTCCGACAACCCTTCTGATCGATAAAAAAGGCTTGATACTAGGAAAGGCAATCGCACCAAGAGACTGGAAAAAGCCAGAGGTCATTTCCATCCTCAATCTCCTCTTGGAAAAGTGAAGCTTTCCGGTTAAAAGATGGGATTTCCGGGTTAATATTAAGGACATTTTATGTTCTCCCGTTCTTTATGAAGGAATTTCCAGCCGAATCTTTTCTTGACAAATATAATAAACAATGTCATATTAAATGTTGAGTTTCATTGGTTGGAATATGAGGCTATCTACTCAAAGTCGTTACGGAGTGAGGGCTATATTTGATATTGCTTATCATTCCGAAGGGTTAGAAACTCAGGTGAAGGATATATCAAGAAGGCAAGGGATATCTCCTCGCTATCTGGAACAGATCTTTCAAAAATTAAAGAGAGCCGGGATTGTAAGTAGTAAAAGGGGACCTTCTGGAGGGTACTTCTTAAATAAGAAACCTGAAGAAATTACGGTGGGTGAAGTCATCCGGGTTACCGAGGGAGATATTAACCCTGTCTTGTGCTTGGACCCTGCGAATTCGAAACAGCCTTGTGATCGTGTTGGAGAATGTGTGACCAGATTAATCTGGAATGAGGCAGGAAAAAGATTAAAAGACTATTTTGATTCTGTAACTATAACGGATCTATGTAAAATTGCCCAGAAAATGGGATTGAGAAGGGAGTTAGATCAAAGATTCATGTATTACATATGAATTTCTTGACTTATTCAATAAACTATAATAATATTGTAGCAAATTGGTTTGATTTGGCGGAAAATATCTTTCATTTTCGAAGACTTAGATTTATGATAATATGAAATTTATTTAAGGGGAAATCCACGTTTCCCCTAATTTAATAACCAGTTTCTTGATGATTTCAGTAAAGAATAGTTCAATCAAATTTTCCATAACAATGGTGAGAATATGACTTATGTAAACGGTCTTAAATGCAGAGAATGTAGAGAGAGTATGCAGTCTCCCCAATACACGTATGCGAGTTCTGCTTTGGACCACTAGAGGTTGTTTACGATTACGATAAGATGAAGAGGGATCTGTCCCGGGAGAAAATTGAGCAAAGACCGAAATCGATGTGGAGATACCGGGAACTTCTACCTATAGAAGGCGAGCCGTCGATAGGGGTGAATGTTGGTTTTACCCCTAGCATCAAGATCGGAGGGGTTAGTCAAGGTCTTGGGAGTCAAAGAGCTTTATATTAAGAATGACGCGGTCAATTACCCCACCCTTTCTTTCAAGGATGGAATGGTTCGGGTTGATTGAGTAGGAGAAAAGGGATGAAGAAAGCATTAAAGACGATAAGGGCTTTCAAAGATTGGTTCTTAATAAAGGCCATGAAAGAAGGCTCTGAAATCTCTGTTGAGGACACACATCAACTCATTGAAAGAAAGGAACCAATGGTTCTCCTCGATATCCGGGAGAAAGAGGAGATAGCATTGGGGTACATTGAAGGAGCCACGTTCATACCACAGGGTCTCTTAGAGCAACAAGTTGAGGCCTTACTTCCAGACAAGAATATTCCTGTAGTGGTTTACTGTGCAGGTGGGATACGTTCCCTTTCTGCGGCTAAACTGCTAAGAGACAAGGGTTATGCTCAAGTCTTCTCTATGGCTAAAGGAATCAATAGATGGAAAGAGGCAGGTTATGAGATCGCCTCTGATTCCGAATTGACTCCCGATCAACTCACCCGGTATAGCAGACACCTTCTGCTCAAAGAGGTTGGAGTGGAAGGGCAGATTCAGCTTTTAAAAGCAAAAGTCCTTTTGGTCGGAGCAGGGGGGCTGGGGTGTCCAGCTGGTCTCTACCTTGCAGCAGCAGGTGTAGGAACATTAGGAATCATCGATTCTGATAAAGTGGATTTGTCCAATCTCCAACGCCAAATATTACACAGCACACATGATGTTGGGAAGCCGAAGACCGAATCAGCCAAAGATACCATTGGCCTCATCAATCCCGATGTCAAAGTCATCACATATCAAGAGCGATTAACCTCTGAGAATGCCATTGAAATCTTTCGAGACTACGACATCATCATCGATGGATCGGATAATTTTCCGACCAAGTATCTTGTAAACGATGCTGCCTTTTTTACAGGGAAACCTTATATCTATGGAGGTGTTTTCCAATTCGAAGGCCAGGCAAGCGTCTTTTTTCCAAAAGAGGGAGGTCCCTGCTTGCGGTGTCTCTTCCCTGAACCTCCTCCTCCAGGTCTGGTCCCAAGCTGAGACGAAGCAGGAGTCCTGGGAGTTGTGCCCGGGCAGGTTGGACTTATTCAGGCCACAGAGGCCATTAAACTCATCCTCAAGAAGGGCAAGTCCTTGATCGGTCAGTTCCTCATGTACCATTCCCTCGATACGGAATTCAAGACATTCCAAATCAGGAAGAATCCTTTCTGTCCTTTATGCAAGGAAGACCCCCAAATAAAAGGGTTAGGAGATTATCATGAGGTGTGTAGGGTAAATTCAGCCAGACAGGCAACGGTTTAGTTTGAAATAATGGAGAACTGAGATTGATTTGTAGAAAACATAAATCGAAGAAGAGGTCATTGCGCCTATGGCTGTTTGCAGCGGGTTGTATCTTCGGGTTGACCATGATTACCGTAGGCCAAACTGCTCAAGCTATTGCCAACGGGGGATATACCCATGCAGCAGTCATGATTCAACCGGATGAATTGAAGGACTTCCTCAACAAAAGGGATCCTAATATCCGGATAATTGATATCCACGGGAAACGGGAGTATCCTTCCGGTCACATTCCAGGAGCTGTCCATGTTTGGCCGCGGGATATCACTGATAAGAATCACCCCATCCCTGGGATGATGGCTCCAAAAAATCGGGTAAATCACGTGGGTTTCTTATAGAGGTCAGTTCATGAATTGGGGGAAAGTCAGTGAGGATTCTATATTACGCACAGGCCTTGTACCCCACCTGGGTGAAGGATGCAGTGTTTTTGTAAATATATATATATTAATGAAAAGTCTATTCTCCAAATTAGGAAGGAAAGAGAGGCGATCATGGCGATCGACTTAGTTTGTGGGATGATCGTAGAGGAGAGATCTGCACCTGCCAAGACAAGGTACGAAGGAGCCGATTATTACTTCTGTGCACTCTACTGCAAAGAGACTTTTGAAAAAGAACCTAAGAAATATATTGATGGGGTCAAGCAATGGGGAAAAGCCGTTGACCCTGTATGCGGAATGACCGTCGAGATCCCTCATGCTGCGGCCATGAGTGTGCATCAAGGGCAATTCATTTACTTCTGTAATGTTTCGTGTAAAGAGAAGTTTGATGCCTCTCCGGAGAAGTTTTTGAGAGAAGAAGGAGGGGCTGAACCTGAAAAGAAGCCCCTGTCCTTGCCTACAAAAGAGGCTTTGAAAAAAGTTGAACTCCCCATTACCGGGATGAGCTGTGCCAGTTGTGTGGCAAAGATTGAGAAGGGGCTATCGAAGATGAGCGGCATTGTGGATGCAAAAGTCAATTTTGCCACGGAGAAGGCTACGATCTCGTTCGACCCCTCCCAAGTTCATATAGGGGATTTTGTTTCGACCGTTAAAGATTTGGGTTACGAGGCCGGAATGGAGAAACTTATGTTGCCTATCAACGGCATGTCCTGTGCGTCGTGCGTCAAGAAAGTTGAGACTGCTTTAAATAGCCTAGAGGGAGTGGTGAAGGCCAGCGTCAATTTTGCTACGGAGCGGGCCACGGTTCAATATATTCCTGGGTTTGTTTCTATAGAAGACTTCACAAAGGCGGTGAAAGAGGCTGGCTATGAGGTGTTGGAGGTTGAGGCAGCCAAGAAAGAGGATATTGTTGATCGCGAAAAAGCAGCGAGGGAGGCCGAATACGGAAAACTAAAGAGGAAGCTCATTGCTGGAATCATCCTCGTTGCCCCCATCTTTCTTCTGGCTCACTGGAAAATGCTTGTACCATCCACTCTGTTTCCTCTGAGCCGAGATTTCAATTTTTATCTCCAGCTCATCCTTCAGACACCCGTTCAATTCTGGGTAGGATGGCAATTTTATGCTGGGGCGTGGAAGACGGCCAAACACAAATCGGCTGATATGAACACGCTGATTGCAGTCGGTACCTCTGCTGCCTATTTGTATAGTGTTCTCGCGACTTTCTTCCCAATGCTTTTTGCGGCCAAAGGATTAATGGCAGAAGTCTACTACGACACGGCCGGGGCGATCATCGTCCTAATCCTTTTGGGCAGGCTTCTTGAAGCAAGAGCCAAAGGTCAGACTTCCGAGGCTATCAAGAAGCTCATCGGTTTGCAGGCGAAGACAGCCAAGGTGATCAGGGAAGGTCAGGAGATGGATATTCCTGTAGAGGAAGTGGGCATTGGTGATCTGGTCATTGTGAGGCCCGGTGAAAAGGTCCCTGTGGATGGCCTCATTAAGGAGGGCCGTTCTTCTGTGGATGAATCGATGATCACAGGGGAATCCATCCCGGTGGAGAAAAACCCCGGGGATCAGGTGATCGGAGCAACGATCAACAAGACAGGATCGTTCAAGTTTGAGGCAACCAAAGTTGGCAAAGATACCATGCTAGCCCAGATCATTAAAATGGTGGAAGAGGCCCAGGGATCTAAACCTCCCATTGCAAGGCTGGCCGATATTATTGCCGGCTACTTCGTCCCGGCTGTCATTGGAATTGCTATTCTCACTTTTATCATCTGGTACTTCTTCGGACCCACTCCGGCCCTCACCTACGCAGTACTCAATTTCGTGGCAGTCCTTATCATTGCCTGTCCCTGTGCCTTGGGATTGGCTACACCCACATCGATTATGGTGGGAACGGGAAAAGGTGCTGAGAGCGGTGTCTTGATCCGGGGCGGTGAGGCATTAGAGACAGCCTATAAACTGAGCGCCATCGTAATGGACAAGACCGGAACCTTGACCAAAGGTGAGCCCTCTGTCACTGATATTATTGAATTTAATAACTACAAACGAGAGGAGATTCTTCGCTATGCTGCATCCGCAGAGAAAGGATCGGAGCATCCCTTGGGTGAAGCCATTGTCAATAAAGCTAAAGAGGAGAACCTCCCTCTCATCGATCCGAAGAACTTTAACGCCATTGCTGGGCATGGGATCGAAGCCACAATCGATGGGAGACTTCTCTTGATGGGAAATGAGAAACTGATGAAGGATCGGGGAATTCCGCTCAATGGACTTTTAAAGAAGGCCGAAGAACTTTCCAATCAGGGAAAGACTCCCATGTTTGTGGCGCTTGATCAAAGGCCGGCGGGAATTATCGCCGTTGCCGATACCCTCAAGGAGAATTCGAAGGAGGCTGTAGAAGCCCTTCATAAGATGGGGATAGAGGTGGTCATGATCACCGGAGATAACCGGCGAACGGCTGAGGCCATTGCCAAACAGATTGGTATCGATCGGGTTCTGGCAGAGGTTTTACCGGAGGTGAAAGCAGATGAAGTGAAGAAGCTTCAGGTAGAAGGAAAGAAGGTCGGAATGGTGGGGGATGGAATTAACGATGCTCCGGCTCTGGCACAGGCTGATGTGGGAATTTCCATTGGAACTGGAACGGATGTGGCAATGGAATCATCAGACATTACCCTGATCAGCGGCGATCTAAGGGGAGTGGTGACAGCGATTGCCCTGAGCAGAGCGACGATCAGGAATATCAAACAAAATCTTTTTTGGGCTTTTGCATACAACACGATTCTCATCCCCGTGGCAGCAGGTGTCCTCTTTCCATTTTTTGGGATCCTTCTCAACCCCATTTTTGCAGCAGCTGCGATGGGGCTTTCTTCGGTAACAGTGGTAAGCAATGCTCTAAGGCTAAGGAGGTTTAAGCTTCCTCCAATCGTTTCCACAAGAAAATAACAGGGAATTCCAACCTCCAATATCACCAGCCTAGAAATCATGGACTTTTATGTATCGAAATAAAGATAGAGATTAAATTCAGCATCATTATGATCATAAAGCTTGATATCATAAAGTAGGAAATCTACGGAACCAATCGCGGGAGGTCGAATCCATGTTAAAGAGAAGGAATTTTCTAAAAGCCTTTGGGACCTTTTTGGCTTCAAGTGTTTCAGTCTTTTCAACTAGCCAAGTCTTCTCTAAGTCCGAGGACCATGGGGGGCATGGGACTCAACCCCATTCCCAACCACACGGGCATATGGGTGAGGCCATGACCGAATATGCTCCTGTGGCCTGGGCTGATCCTAAAATTCCCCTGTCTTCTCCTCCATCCCTTATGGGGAGGCAGATGGGCCGAGTCCATACCCTGAATGTACCCCCCCTCGGATACGAGATGGATGGGAATGTTAAGGTCTTTACTCTAATTGCACAACCAGTCGAAAGACTTCTCACTTCTGGGGGACCCCCTGACCCTGTCGTCTCAGAGGTCTGGCAGAGGAATAATCCTTTTGCTCATCATATGAATGTTCCCAAGGATGTCAAACTCTGGGGCTACAATGGATCAGTTCCTGGTCCGACGATTGAAGTGACACAGGGAGATCGGGTGAGGATCATCGTCAAAAATGAACTTCCGGAACCAACAAGCATTCACTGGCATGGACTTGAAGTTCCATTCGAACAGGATGGTGCTGGCGGGGAGAGTCAGCCTCCTATCCTTCCAGGGGATACCTGGGTCTATGAGTTTACCCTTCATCAAGTTGGCACTTTTATTTACCACTCCGGATATAACATGATGAAGCAGGATCACATGGGTTTGGGGGGCTTTTTTATAATCCAACCTAGAAATCCTGGACATAAAATAGATAGGGAATTTGCCATCATGCTCCAAGCTTATGCATTGCTTCCAGGGAATGAGGTCCCCAATCTTGTTACGATGGATTTCAACTGGTTCACTTTTAATGGAAAGGTCGCCCCGGATATCGAGGTGATGAGGGTCAAACAAGGCGAGAAGGTGCGAATCCGATTTTCCAATCTTACCATGGATAGCCACCCGATCCACATCCATGGCCATACTTGGAAGGTGGTGGGGACGGAAGGTGGTCCCATTCCTGAATCTGCTCAGTGGCCTGGTAATACCATCAACGTTCCTCCTGGAACGACCCGCGACGTCGAGTTCGTTGCTTTGAACCCAGGACTTTGGCGTTTTCACTGCCATAAACTGCACCACATCATCAATGCCCATGCGGATATCCCTATGGGAATTATGCCCCACGGAGGGATGTTTACTTTTGTCCATGTACTCGCCCAGAGGTGATGGAGGACCCACATTATATGAGGAGGTATGAAATGGAGGCCTTTAGAAACATCATAGGAGCACTTCTGGTTCTCTTCTTCATGGCTGGATGTGCCACGGTCAAGACGGATCAAGAATGGGGGAAACTCAAAGAGATAGCCTATGAGCGGTTTGGGGAGGAGATTGTATGGGAACAATCAGAAGCCGAGAAGCAGCGGACTCAGAATGAGGTAGCCCGCCTCCTTACCGATGGTCTTTCGAGACACGATGCGGTCCGAATTGCTTTGATGAATAATCGCCAACTTCAACAATCCTTTGAAAAGGTGGGTATTTCCAAATCCGATTTGGTCCAGGCTGGACTCTTCAGCAATCCGAGTCTGGACGTGCTCTTCCGATTTCCATCCGGTGGAGGCCGAACTAACATTGAAGCGACTAGTCTCCTTCCTCTTTCTGATCTTTGGCAGATTCCTTTTCGAAAAAAGGTAGCCGCCACTCGTTTGGAGGCAACGATCCTGCACACAGGACAGATCATGATAGAAACCGCTGCTGAAGCTAAAAAAGATTATGACGCGGTTAATTACTTGAAGAGGAGTGAGAAAGAAACCAAGGAAATCTTGCAGAAATTCCAGGAGATAAGGGATCAGGTGGATACGAGGCGAAATTTTGGATTCATGAGTGAACAAGATCTCTATCTTTCTCAGCTCATGGTCTTTGACGCAGAATTGGAGTTAGCCCGTATTCGAAATCAAATAGCCACAAGAAAGGCAAAACTCAACAGGGTGCTGGGGCTAAAATTATCACAGAATAATTATGAACTTGTCCCGGAAAAAGAGTGTGAGGAGTTCGCCCATCTTCCTGACTTAGAAACAGCGGTACGGCATGCCTTGGAACATCGCCTGGAGGTGCAGATGGCAAAATTTAGAATTCATCGGGCTGAGAGGGTACTCGAATTGGAGAAGAAACTAATCTTCAAGCATATTGGCCTTGGTGCCTCTTATGAAAAAGATGTTGAGGGAACCGAAGGATTTGGCCCGGCACTAGATATCCAACTCCCTCTTTTTGACCAGAATCAAGCACAGATTGCAAGGGCCCAATACGAAATTAGGCAGGAAAGGAAAAAACTCCAAGCTTTGGAAGATCAAGTTTGGGAAGAGGTGACTGGGGATTTGGAGGCCATTCGTCTCTTTGAAACTCGAAGGAGGTCGCTTCGGGAGCAGATCATCCCGCTACGGGAAAAGATACTGAAATATGCAGAAAAGTGGGTTAGTGCGATGCAATTGAACAGGCTTTACCTTCTAGAAGCCCAGAGAGGATTGTTGCAAAGCCGGCAGGAGTATGTAGAAGCTCTCATGGGGTTTCAGAATGCTTTAGTTGATTTGGAACTCCATCTTGGAGGGAAATTGCCGTGAGTTCAATGATGGAAATCTTCTCTATCATATGTTTAAATTTAGAAGTCCGTTTTATAATTTGTATGATGGTGAAAATAACAATGAGACCAAGGGGGGAGTAAAAACCTTGTAAGGAGAAGGAGAAAGAGATGGCAAAATTTTTTGAAGACAATTCGTTATCAATTGGCAATACCCCCTTGGTCAAGATCAACAAGATGGCTCAGGGACTCAAAGCTACAATTCTGGCCAAGATTGAGGGTCGGAATCCGGCTTATTCCGTCAAGTGTCGAATAGGTGCCAATATGATTTGGACTGCAGAAAAGCAAGGTCTGCTCAAACCTGGTATGGAGATCATTGAGCCGACCAGTGGAAATACGGGTATTGCCTTAGCCTACGTAGCTGCCGCACGAGGATATAGGCTAAATGTCACGATGCCTGAGACCATGTCGATCGAGCGGCGAAAAGTTCTCGTCATTTACGGTGCGAACATCGTTCTTACACCGGGAGCCAAGGGAATGAGAGGTGCTATAGAAGAGGCAGAGCGCATTGCAGCATCAAATCCTAAATATTTTATGCCCCAACAGTTTAAGAATCCTGCCAATCCGGAGATTCATTTTAAGACGACAGGACCTGAGATCTGGGAGCAGACAGATGGTAAAATAGACGTGTTCGTTTCTGGTGTAGGTACAGGAGGTACCATTACCGGCGTGTCGCGGTACATTAAAGGAGAGAAGAAAAAGAAGATTATCAGTGTGGGTGTGGAACCGGCGGAAAGCCCTGTGATTACGCAACGTCTCGCAGGGCAAGAGCTCAAGCCTGGACCCCATAAGATTCAGGGGATTGGAGCTGGATTCATTCCAGACACACTGGATCTGTCTATGGTCGATCGTGTCGAACAGGTTACGAGTGAAGAGGCGATTGAATACGCAAGGCGCCTTTCCCGGGAGGAAGGGATTCTTTCAGGCGTTAGTTGTGGTGCAGCCATTGCCGTGGCTCTGAGGCTGGGAAGGATGGATGATTTCAAAGGCAAGACCATTGTCAGCATCCTGCCCGATTCTGGCGAGCGGTATCTCAGCGGTCCCCTCTTTGAAGGGTTGTTTGACGAATCCGGTCTTCCTAGGATATAGTATTTAAACCTTAAGCCATGAAGAAGGGGGAGACGGAGATGATTTTTAGAAAGACGGTAAAATCAGTTTATGTAGGGATCTTAATTGTTTTCATCGTTTTTTTCAGTGTGAAACAGGTTTTTTCTGTTACGGAGGACGAAAAAAATAATATTGCTGTTTACGAAAAGGTGGCTGATGGGGTGGTCAATGTAACCAGTACGGCACTTCAAATGGATTTTTTCTTTAATGTTTTTCCAAGTCAAGGCTCCGGGTCCGGCTCCATCATCGATTCGAAAGGACATATTTTGACGAACCACCATGTTGTTGCTAACGCCCAAAAATTGGAGGTTACCCTGGCAGATGAGTCGAGATGGCCTGCGAAATTGATCGGATCTGATCCGGACAATGATCTGGCAGTGATCAAAATTGATGCTCCCAAGGAGAAATTAAAGGTGATCTCTATGGGAGATTCGAAAAATTTAAGAATAGGCCAGAAAGTTTTGGCTATCGGGAATCCTTTTGGCTTGGAGAGGACATTGACCACAGGAGTGATCAGTTCTCTCGGTAGGACTATTCGCTCTGAAGGTGGGTTTATGATAGAGGATGTGATCCAAACCGATGCAGCGATCAATCCAGGAAACTCTGGGGGTCCACTTCTTAATTCCCAAGGAGAAATCATTGGGATCAATAGTGCCATCATTAGTCCTTCGGGTGGAAGCGTGGGTATTGGTTTTGCCATCCCTGTTAATACTGCGAAACGTGTTGTTCCAGAGTTGATCGCTAAAGGTTATGTAGCGTATCCCTGGTTCGGGGCAAGCATTCAGTCTCTCTTTCCTGAGGTTGCGAGGTTTCTTAAACTCAAAGTTGAGCGAGGGGCAATGATTGCAGAAGTAGTAAGGGGTGGACCTGCGGATAAGGCCGGTTTGAAGGGGGGAGATCAAAGGGTTCAGGTTGGGAATATGATCATGGTCGTTGGTGGTGATATTATAGTGAAGGCAGATCAACGTGATGTGAAAACGAATGATGAGTTGATCCGATATATCCGTGAAAAGAAACCGGGGGATACCGTTACCCTTAAAGTGTACCGAAACAAAAAATTTCAAGACCTGAAGGTGGTTCTCGGGGAGAGACCGAGAAGGAGATGAGGTGATGGAAGGTCTATTGGCTCAATGGGGGCGAGATTATAACATGGGGCCAGGAATGATGTATGGATGGTGGGGTATGGGATGGATCCTCATGATCGTCATCTGGGGATTGATCGTTTTAGGTTTGATCTTCCTCATTCGCTGGCTAGTTGGAGTGACGAAAACTACAAAGACGGAAGAGTCTGCCCTCGATATCCTGAAGAAGCGCTATGCTCGCGGAGAGATTAATAAAGAAGAATTTGAACAGAGGAAAAGGGACCTGCTTTAAATTTCTTACTTCCCTCCATGAAAAAAAACTTCTATATTCAATGGCATATTACCAATTACTGCAATCTCCACTGTAAACATTGCTATCAGGACGATTTCTCAAAGGACAAGGACCTCGATTGGTCTGGACTTAAGAGGGTGACCGACAATATCCTTGCCACATTGAGTAGATGGAATACATCTGCCTGTATTCATCTTACAGGTGGAGAGCCTCTTTTGAAACCCGAACTGTTCTTACTTTTAGATTATTTAGATCAGAATCCTATCGTTGAAGAACTGGGTATCATCACGAATGGCCTTTCAATTGATAAGAAGATAGTGGAGAGGTTCTCAACTTTTTCTAAATTAAAGAAGGTGAAGATCTCCCTGGACGGATCGGATGCTGATACTAATGATTCTATCCGCCAGAAAGGGACTTTTGACAAGGTATTGCAGTCCCTTGCCCTGATCAATAAGGAAAAAAGATTTGAGATCATCTTAATGTTCACCGCAATGAAGCGTAATTATAAAGACTTTCCATCCTTCATCCGTCTCTGCCAGGATTTGGGGATGAATGGACTGATCCTGGAGAGATTCATTCCTCTGGGCAAAGGGAAAGGAATCATGGGAGAAGTCTTGGAGAAAGACCAATGGAGGGAGCTAATGGAAACGCTATTAGAATTCTTTTCTTCAGAGATAGAGGAGCGTGAACTTCTTCCTTACCAAGCACTTCAAATGATTTTCACGGGAGATGAGGCGGAATTATTAGGTGCCCCGTGCATCGTAGGAAGAGATGGAATTTGTGTCATGCCAGAAGGGACTGTTTTCCCTTGCCGAAGATTTCCTGTTTCAATAGGAGACCTTCTGAAAATCTCCTTGAAAGAGATCTGGGAGAAGTCAGAGATTTTGGAGCAGCTAAGGAGGAAGGAAAACCTGAAAGGTCGATGTGGACGTTGCGAAATGAAAGATTGCAGGGGTTGTCGAAGCCTAGCCCTCTCATTAAAAGGAGACTACCTTGAAGACGACCCGCACTGCTGGTATGATTCAACGACCTAAGGTGGTTTCGCTACCTCCAATAACTGAATTGTTTTTTGATGTCAGGGAATTCAGTCCCAATGGTGATATGGTGAGCACTGTCTATAATGGGAACTGTTCCTGGTGCAGCTAGCTCAAAGTTCATGCATGCCAAGTAGGTTCTATTGTTTTCTCATCTCCGATCAAACTTTGCTGATAGATTGATCCGGTGAAGGGCACCTTCGGATTTCAACAGCGATTCTCCCACTCAACTCCCTATTGACAAAAATGCTCCGAGGAAAAGGTTAAAATTGTATGATGCCATTTCGAAACCAGAAAATGACAGATGGAATAGTAGTTCGTGAGGGTTCCATCGATTCTGGAGATCATGAAAAAACATTGTTTAAATCATTCGGTTATGATATAAGATTTTTGCCTACATTTCATAGAAGGGTTGGGAGTTAATGGACATTAAAAAGATTATCAAGAAAATAGAAGAAACAGAAGTTCCCAAGGTCAACAAAGTGGCTGTGGCCTATTCGGGAGGGATGGATTCCTCGCTCGCCATCGAACTGCTCAGGCGAAAGTATAAGGCCAAGGAAATCCTTGCCATTACAATCGATGTAGGGCAGGGAGAGGAGGAGGTCCAAGAGAGCAGGAGAAAGGCGAAGGCGCTCAAGATCAAACCTCTCTTCTTCGATCTTCAAAAGGAATTCACGGAGGTCTGGGTCGCACGGGCCATCCAAGCCAACTCCGATTATTTGGGTTACCCCGTCTCGACATCTATGACCAGACAGATTGTGGCGAGGAAAGTGGCAGAAATTGCGCTCAGGGAGGGATGTGATGCAATTCTTGAGGGATCTAGTGGAAAAGGGAATGATCAGTATCGGATGCATAATGTCTTTAAAATGTTTGCTCCTAATCTAAAAATCCTTGTCCCTGTCAGGGACTTCGATTTGACACGATTGGAAGAAGAGGTTCTTTGTAAGGCATGGGGTGTTCCAGTGACGGAGATGATCACAGGAGGTGATGATAAGACGATGTGGTGTCGATCGATCGCCAGCGGTGCGATTGATCTCAATCAGCCCCTACCCGATGATATCTGGATGTGGTACCGGCCACCTGAGAAGGCACCCGGTCAACCTGTTTCCATCACGCTGGAATTCGAGAAAGGGATCCCTATCAAGTTGGACGGAAAACGGAGACCCCTTGGTGAGATCATCCCCGAACTGAATGAGATCGGTGGAGAACATTCGGTCGGTAAGATTGATATGTTCGAGGACGGAATCATGGATCTCAAGAGCAGAGAGATTTATGAAGCACCTGCAGCAACGATCATGCTCAAACTCCATCGTGACCTGGAACAATTCTGCCTGACTAAGGATGAAATCCAGTTTAAGAAAGGGATTGATCAGAAATGGGCCTACCTCATCTACCATGGGATGGCTTATCATCCTTTAAGATACGATCTTGACGCCTTCATTGAGGAGACCCAGAAGGTGGTTAATGGGAAATATAAGGTCAGACTCTATAAAGGGAACGTTGAGATCGTCCACCGAGAATCGAAAACAAGCCTTTTCTCACCAGAGATCCGATCCATTAAAGCCACCGGTTTTGATCAGAGGCGTTGCGCTGATGCGGCCTTCATTCGAGGGCTTCCCTTTGAGATCTTAGCCAAGAGAAAGGAGAGATAAAATACTCTTTAAAAAATTTTGAAGGCTGATCAAAAATATTCAGATGGAAGGCACCCGAAATGCTGAGGAATGAGTCGTACACAGTAGCACGTCGCAATGACGAAGCATGAGGGGGATGCAGCAGATGCCTGCCTCCGGCAGGCAGGGATATTTTTCATTAGCCTTAGGAGATTGGTGATGAAGATTGAGAAGTTATGGGGGGGACGGTTCGAGGAGCTCCCCTCTAAGGAGATGGTCGATTTTCTTTCGGGAAGAGATGTCAAAGGCATCCCTCCCTGCGATGAAAAACTGATCCTTTATGACCTCTGGGGAAGTCGAGCCCATGTGATTATGCTCTGTCAACGAGGTATCCTCTCAAAACTCGATGGGAGAAAGATCCTCAAAGGCCTAAGGGATTTGGAGAACCTCCATCAAAGAGGCAAGTTTGTATTGGATGCCTCTAAAGAAGATGTCCACTC
>Ga0209427_10001552_pt1 | contig 26579 bp, 22 predicted proteins | sample DeeMarSWOR136_30_FD_187465 | JGI IMG/M metagenome (GOLD analysis project Ga0209427, IMG submission 187465) | Marine sediment microbial communities from White Oak River estuary, North Carolina - WOR-1-36_30 (SPAdes) (version 2) | ecosystem: Environmental > Aquatic > Marine > Intertidal zone >...
GGGCTGTAGTCGATGAAAAAAATTTCAAGCTTGATGAGAGTAAAAAGGCAGAGATTGCAAAAGCCGTGGGAATCGGTGCCGTCAAATACGCTGACTACTCCAATAACCGGACAAGTGATTATGTCTTTAGCTTTGATAAGATGTTGTCTATGGACGGCAATACGGCACCGTATATGCAGTATGCCTACGCCCGGATAAAATCAATTGAGCGAAAGGCCCAGGCCAAAGATGTAGATGTTGAGACTGAACTTGCCGGCGTGGACAAGTTAAATTTGACTGAGCCGGCGGAACTGGATTTGGCAAAATACCTGATTCGTTATGGCGAGGCGATAGAAGCTGCGGTTTCGGATTACAGGCCGAATTACTTGACCGGCTATCTTTACGAATTGGCACAGAAATTCAGTGTTTTTTATACGAATTGTCCTGTCCTGGATTCGGGTCCGGATAAAAGACCTACGAGACTGCTGCTTTGTGATTTAACCGCAGAAACTATTAAGCACGGCTTGAGTGAGCTTTTGGGTATCGAAGTTGTCGAACAAATGTAAGGAGTGGAGATAATGAAAATTGTTAACAGGGATTTTCGAATAAGCACTAAACAACGAAATCAAATGATTGATATTACAAGCGAGGTCAGATCACTTGTATCGCAATCGGGTGTTTCCAATGGTGATGTAATAGTCTATTGTCCTCATACGACAGCGGCGATTACAATAAATGAAAATGCCGATCCCTCCGTTCCGCACGATATACTTTTAACTTTGGAAGAGTTGGTGCCTCATCGTCGTCCGGGTTATCGCCATTCAGAAGGCAATTCCGATGCACACTGCAAAAGCTCTATGATCGGGTGCAGCAGACAAATCCCGATAAAGGACAAGTCTCTGGCTCTTGGCACCTGGCAGGCCATTTTTTTCTGTGAATTCGACGGTCCCCGCAGCAGAAGGACGATAGTCCAAATCCGCGGAGAGTGAATCTCGTATTGCATCCCGGTATTTCGTTTTACTCGACGGGTATACAGCCATTATGCTGTTTTTCATAGGTGAAGCTGTTTAGTTTTATGCGCATAAAAAAGGCGAGGTGGTGGAACCGGCTGGGGGGGAAACCGGTGTGCCACACTGCCTCGCCGAGGCTTATAAGCTACCTGAAGCAGCATTATTTCCTTAATTCAAAGACGAAACAGACTACCTAACACTTTTATATAAGGTTGTCAAATAAAAAAAAAGAATTTCTTCGAGGAGAATATTCCCCTACATTTTCTCTATATCCCCTAATATACCAGCTCAGATGATAAAATGCAAGACAAAAATGGCTTTTTTTTGTTTTTTTGCCTTATTTTGCTATATATATAGAAATCATAATATCAAGCGACTTGAATATTTTTGGTTATTGGCGTAAATTATAGCCCAAGTAGGTCGAAAAGTGTGTATTTATGAGGGCTTTTTTACGGTAAAAACGGCCAAGGGCCGATATCTTAAACGAGTTTTTGGGTGGATAGGATATCTTAAATTTTAAATTCTCGCTCAGTTTTTATGACGAAAATTACTGAAAGAATAAGAATTGTGAAAGAGGCCATTAGCTCTGCTTGTGGGCGTGTGGGCCGGGACGTCGGTGAGATTAAACTTGTCGTTGTAACCAAATCCGCCACTATTGAAGCCATACAAGAAGTTATTCGTTTGGGTTTTACCGATCTCGGCGAGAACCGTGTTCAGCAATTAAAGAGAGTTTCCGCTCAGATATCTGAATTTTTAGAGAAAGGGAATGATGATTCTGCACTGCCAAAAAAAGTCGATTGGCATATGGTTGGCCATCTTCAGCGTAATAAGGTCCGCCAGGTTTTGTCGATGGCTTCTCTGGTACATTCGGTTGATACACTTCGGCTTGCGGAGGAGATAAACGCTTATGCGTCAAAGCTAAACTTGTGCCCTAAAATACTTATGCAGGTTAATATCTCAAATGAGCCACAAAAATACGGTGTTCCGGTGGGGGCGACAACTCATCTGGCAGAGCAGATAGAGACCTTGCCGAATCTAAAACTGGTTGGTCTGATGACAATGGCACCGTTGACGCACAATAAAGATTTGATTCGGGCTTGTTTTATTCGTGCAAGAGAGTTATTTGTTGAGCTTCGGGGCGAAAAAATTGTCGGCCCACATTTTACTGAGCTAAGTATGGGTATGAGTTCAGACTATGAAATTGCGGTTGAGGAGGGCGCAACCATCCTTCGCATCGGCTCGGCAATATTTGCCGGCTAATCGCGGCTTTTAGCCGGGTAAATACCGAGTGGAATCACCAAGAACGCTGAAACAAGTATAATTCTGCAAATGTTCAATTTGCATGGGGGCAAGCCCATAATTTGTGCCAACGGATTTTCGAAGACGGTGCGAAGATTACAAGTATTACAGGAGCAGAAAAAAACCGGAAAAAAGCAAAGTACCTCTCCTAACTGGTCGAAACTATCTATACCAGTTTGTTTCAAGAATAGGGATTGAGTGAGTCCTATAATATGACTGTAGAGGGCAAATAAAATGGAAAAGGCAGAACTCCTAAGTACAATTGAGTTGCCAAAGAGCTTTACAGATATTCTTTATCTGACGAATCAGAACCAGATGCCAACTGAAATAAAGCGACTTTTGAGGCAGAGGAAGCTTTCTTATCGCATTCTCCCAATAGACAAGTTTTCCACGATACGCGATCAACTCAACATGATTGGAACAGTGGTTATCGATGCAGAAGATTCTGACGCCTTGCAGCAGCAGAAATTAGCCAGGATAATCGAATCTCTCGAGATGGAAAATATTGGTGTGATTTTACTCACTGAGCGGATGCAAATGCCCGTGAAAAGTTTTTCCTTGTCACCGGCAAAGAGCAGTTTCTCTATGAGCGGCACAACCGAGGCGGTTTCCATTGATGATCTGTGGGTCAGGGTCAGCGTTAATCTGGCATACCGTAAAAAAAGTGCAGGAATGGCTGTAAAGCCTGCGATACCACCAAAGCAAGTGCAGACAATTTACAAGAATAAACTGGCGCAGCAGCTTAGTATGACAGGAGCGATGGTTGACAACCTGACTGAACAGCTTCGTTTGGCCGGTCTTGTTCAGCAGGATTTTCTGCAGACTGAAATGCCTAATACAGACAAAGTACAGTGGGCCACGGTCTTTTTACCGGCCGAATGGGTTTCTGGTGATATTTACGATGTCGTACGTATCGATGAACAGCACATAGCGTTTTATGTAGCTGATGTAGTCGGTCACGGGATGCCTGCTGCACTTTTGACGATCTTTCTAAAGCAGGCTCTTGTCCTGCGTGAGACAGTCGAGAATAATTACCGTATATTCTCGCCGGCGGAAGTTATGAAGAACCTCAATGTGCGGATGGCTGCGCAGAAACTTTCCGGTTACCAGTTTGCTACATGTTGTTATTGCCTGCTGGACACGAAGACACTGCAGCTTACCTTTGCCCGTGCAGGACATCCTTATCCGATTCTGATTAGGCCCGGAGAGGAGCCTCAACGATTGGAGATAAGAGGCTCGCTGCTGGGCGTTTTTGGGCAATCTGAATATCCCCAAGAGACCCTACAGCTTCAGCCCGGTGACAAGCTCTTGCTGTATTCTGACGGAGCAGAACCTTTTATCGGTAGATTCGATGACGAAAGCGGCTTTCATTTCAGCAAGGAATTTTCCAAGATTATGAATTTGCCGATTGTTGAAATGAGGGACAAATTTAGAGAGCTTACGCAAAGCCAGGAAATTGATCCGGCAGAATTCGACGATATTACAACCATTGGTTTGGAAATAAAGTAGTGTTTGGCATATACGCAAACTCTAAACGACTTTTTGGCTGCACATATAACCATCCTGATTTTTGACCGCTTTGGATACCTCTATTTAGCTTATCAAAGAGAGCTTTTTTAAAGCACACCAGTTTGGTAGACTATCATACAACTTCTGGGTACTGCCTGCATGATGATGGTATAATGAGATTATTGCCATTTGCCACAATAGTTGCTGCTATTGAGAAACCATCGATTTCGGTGGATATCATAAAGCTATGACAGGTTATGACTTAATAGCAGGATTTTTACAAATTTTTGCGGTTCAGCGTCTTTTCTGGGCAAATCCTTAATGCTATAATGGGGCCGGAGAGTCCTCAAAAATTGGTTGCATACCCGCCTTTTGCGGTTATACTTAACACATATCTTGTGAGACGAGAAGCGTATCTTGTTGAAAAAATAGATACGAATTTATTAAGAAAGGACGCGGCAATGGCTGAAAATGAAGACAGCGATTTGCAGAAAATAAAGGAACTCGTTGAAATCATGAAACGAAACGAACTGGTCGAGCTTGAAATAAGCCATGGCGATGATAAATTTTTTCTAAAGCGCAGCCATGCTCAAGCGGCTGTTGGTGGGAGCGGAACTGATGCGGTGATGGGCGGTCCAAAAGTTTCAACCACTCCAGTGGGCCCTGATGTAGCACGAAGCTCAACACCGCAGGCACCATCCCCGGTTTCGGAACTGCAGTTGGAGGAGGATTTGGTGGAGATAAAATCGCCTCTTGTCGGGACTTTCTATGCGACTCCAAGCCCCGATTCGGATTCTTATGTTGAAGTCGGTTCGTATGTTGAGGCACAGGCGGTTGTTTGTATAATCGAGGCAATGAAAGTAATGAATGAAATAAAGACCGAAACCAGCGGAACGATTGCTGAAATTCTGGTGGCTAATGGTCAGGCCGTCGAGTATGGTCAGGTACTTTTCAGGATCAGACCAGACTGATTGGTTTTCCGTGAACTGAGAGACGAAATTATGTTTTCAAGAGTCCTTGTCGCAAATCGTGGTGAAATAGCTTTGCGTATTATCCGTGCCTGTCACGAGCTTGACATTGAGGCGGTGGCAGTTTATTCCGAGGCCGATAAAGATGCTCCGTATTTGGAGCTTGCCGATGAGGCGATTTGTATAGGTCCGGCGGATTCGACTGGGAGTTATCTTAATATCCCTCGCATCATAAGTGCCGCTGAGATCGCGGATGTCGAGGCAATTCATCCGGGTTATGGTTTTCTGGCCGAGAATATCAACTTTGCCCAGATATGCAGAGATTGTGGTATAGTTTTTATCGGGCCACCTGTTGAAGCAATGCAGCTACTCGGTGACAAGGTTCAGGCTCGGAAACTGGCACAGGAAGCGAGGGTGCCGGTTGTTCCCGGTTCCGAGGGAGCCATTGAAAAAGAGTCTGAGGCGTTGAAACTTGCTAACAAGATGGGCTATCCAATAATGATAAAAGCTGCTGCCGGTGGCGGGGGTCGTGGCATGAGGATTGCCCATAATGATATTAGCTTTCGCGCTGCTTTTGGTACCGCTCGTTCCGAAGCAGAAGCTGCTTTTGGAAATCAAACTGTTTATCTGGAAAAATGTATAGTTGAACCACGTCATGTGGAGGTTCAGGTTATAGCCGACAAAGATGGTAACGCTTTGCACTTTTATGAAAGAGACTGCTCCATTCAGCGAAGGTACCAAAAAATGATTGAGGAGTCGCCGTGTCCGGTGTTGGATGAACGTGGCAGGGAAGAACTTTGCAAAGCTGCTTTGAGGCTTATAAAAGAGTCCAAGTATGTCAATGCTGCGACGATTGAATTTCTTTTGGACAAGGATAAAAAGTTTTACTTTATTGAGGCTAATACACGCATCCAGGTGGAGCATCCGGTTACCGAAATGGTTACCGGCCATGATTTGATTAAATGGCAGCTAAAAATCGCTGCCGGTCAAACTATCAAATTTCGCCAGAAAAATATCAAGCATACCGGTGTGGCGATTGAGTGTCGAATCAATGCCGAAGATCCGGCGAATAATTTCGCACCTTCTCCGGGCACTATTACCAAATTGATTCTGCCGGGCGGTCCCGGGGTAAGAGTCGATACGCATGTTCACCAGGGGTGGACGGTCTCGACAAGTTATGATTCGATGATAAGCAAACTTATCGTTTATCAGAGAACACGGACCGAAGCTATTGCCACGATGAAAAGGGCTTTGAGGGAATTTGTCATTGAACCAATCAAGACAACAATACCCATCTGCCTTGATATTCTCTCCCATAACCTTTTTGTAAAGAATCAAATTGATACCGGCTTCATCGAACGAAACTTCTGAATTTAGTTGTTGACAAATAGCTGTAACCAAACAGTGAATTTTGGAATCTTGTTTGTGTGATGCCAATGGAAAGGAGGAACCTATGAGTCTTTTACGGTCAATATCAGGGTTATTTGTAGTTGTTGTTTTATTGTCTGTGTGCAAAGCAGACACTTTTCAGGATAAAGGCACTGCTTTCATGATTGAGAAGTTTGCACCGGGCGGAACAGCCGAAAACCTCCGACCCAGGCACCTCAAACTTTTGCAAAAGGCATTCGACAGCGAGCCTCATCACCGGCAAATGCAGAATGCAGTGACTGTTACCACCATCGACAAGCTCGCGCTTAACCGGGAGGTCATTACCAGAATTGATGATTCTTTTTCGTGTAAGCTCGACGATTGGGCGGTAACGAATCAGAAAAAATCAGGTCGCTGCTGGATATTTGCCGGGACGAACCTGTTGCGTGTTGGCGCAATGAAGAAGATGAACCTTAAGGAATTCGAGTTCAGCCAGAGCTATATCTTCTTTTGGGACAAAATCGAGCGTGCCAATTACTTTCTGGAATCAATCATCGATACGGCAGGTCTTCCCGATGGTGACCGAACCGTTGATTTTTTACTGGACAACGTTGCCAACGACGGCGGGCAGTGGAACATGTTCGTTAGCCTCGTCAGCAAGCACGGATTAGTTCCCAAAACGGCCATGCCGGAGAGTGAAAGTTCATCGAACAGCAGCAGGATGAACAAGGCCCTTAGGGCCAAACTCCGTGAGAGTGCCAAGAGTCTAAGACAGATGCAAGCAAAAGGTGCCGGTATTAAAAAATTAAGAGAAGCAAAGCACGAGATACTTACGGTTATTTATCGAATTCTGAGCATCCACATTGGCACGCCACCTGAGCGTTTTGATTGGCAGTGGCGCGACAAGGATGATAAGTTTCACCGCGATGGTGTGCTGACTCCACAGGAATTTGCCAAAAAATATATTACCCTTGACCTGGACGATTACGTTTGCTTGGTGCACGATCCGCGGCCAAGCAGTCCACTGGGTCGTACTTTCACGGTGGCTTACCTGGGCAATGTTGTGGGAGGTGAGCAGGTCAAGTATTTGAACGTTGACATTGATACAATGAAAAATATCACTATGCGCACGCTGCTTGATGGTGAACCTGTGTGGTTCGGATGCGATTGCAGTCCGCAGATGGCTCGTGACATCGGAATCTGGGACGCCCAACTGTTCGATTACGAGGGTGTCTACGGCACGAAGTTTGCCTTGAATAAGACCGAGAGGCTTATCTACCGCCAAAGTAGTATGAACCATGCCATGTTGTTTACAGGCGTTGATATAGTGGACGGCAGACCGCGTCGCTGGCGCGTAGAGAACAGCTGGAGCGATGAGAGCGGCAAGAAGGGTTTCTTTATCATGACCGACTCGTGGTTCGATGAGTATATGTTCGAGATTGCAGCCCACAAGAACTACTTGTCCGAAGAATTACAGAAAGCACTCGACCTTAAACCGATAGTGCTGCCGCCCTGGGACCCGATGGGCTCACTTGCGCGTTGTGAATAAAACCTTATTTTTCCAGCGATATTAAATCTTCGTAGGTTTCACGTTTTCTGATGATGCTGAACTTGTCACCGTCAACAAGGACTTCGGCGGGTCGGGGACGGGCATTGTAGTTGCTGGCCATACTGAAGCCATAGGCCCCGGCAGTAAAGATTGAGAGCAGGTCGCCGCGTTTTACCGGAGGCAGGGCTCTGTCCTTTGCAAAGAAGTCCGCAGGTTCGCAGATGGGGCCAACTACATCGACGACTTCGGTACCGGTTAGTTTCAAGTCTTTGTCCCGTCTTTCAGGAACAAATTTCTTATCTATTTTCACGGGCCAAATGAAATGGAAAGCATTATATAGCGGCGGACGAATCAAATCGTTCATGCCGGCATCGACAACAACAAATTTTTTACGACCCCCTGTTTTCAGATATAAAACCTGAGTTACTAAAATCGCTGTATTGGCGGCAATACTTGCACCCGGCTCGAGAATAAGTTTTAGATTTTTGTCTTTTAGCAACGGCACAATAGCTGCAGCGTAATCAGCAGCCGTTGGTGATGTGCCGGTTATATAATCGGCACCGTATCCACCGCCGATGTCCACTGCTTCAATTGAGAATCCGTCGCTGCGTAATTGTTCAATCAGAATTAGTATTTTTTCTATCGCTTCAACATAGGGTTCTATTGTATGTCCGGCTGAGCCCAAATGTATGTGGATAGCACAAAGATCGACCATTTCGTTTTTACCGAAATCTGCGAAAATTTTTCTTGCATGTTCAATGTCGACACCAAATTTGGTTTCCTTTATACCTGTAGTGGTATATGTATGTGTTTTTGGGTCAACGTCAGGATTAACGCGCAGAGCGGCTTTGGGTTTCTTTTTTGACACGGAATTGTTTTCTTTTACCAGGTGAATCAAGTTGTTTAGCTCGGCTTCTGATTCGATGTTGAAATAACCGATTCCGGCGTTTAATGCTTCTTTTATTTCGTTGTCGGTTTTACCAACGCCGGCATAAACGATTTTCGATGCGTTGGCTCCGGTTTGCAGTGCGCGATACAACTCTCCGCCGCTGACAATATCGAATCCACTTCCTGCTTTGGACATAAATTTTAATATGTTTATATTACCACAGGCCTTAACGGAATAACAGATCATAGTCTCGAGGTCACTGTATGCCTGTTGAATACTCTGCAGGTGGTGCTTGAAGGTCGCTTTGCTGTAGATGTAGAGCGGTGTTCCGGCTTCGGTGACGATTCTATTGACGTCGACGTTTTCAGCAAATAGTATTCCATCTTTGTAATTGAAATAGTCCATATAACTGTAAGTCTCCTGTTTCAAAGGGTTTACAAAACCACTCTTTTTTGTCAAAAAGTAGTATACGAAATCCGGGGCCAATTGCAACAGGAGAGTATTTGATATGTGCGATTTTAGTTTGGCCGGTTACTGTGATGGGACTGGATTCAGGGCTGTGTATATAAAAGGAAATGGAAGGTTCACATGTTCAGGTGAACCTTCCATTTCTTATAAAGATGCTGTAATCCTTCAATTTTTTATACTATTTCTTTTTCTTCTTGGCTTTTTTCTTCTTCTTGGCTTTCTTCTTCTTGGTTTTCTTCTTCGTTACTTTCTTTTTAGTTTTCTTTTTAGTTTTTTTCTTTTTAGCTTTTTTCTTCTTTGCCATCATTTACTCCTTTCGGTTGATTAAGTTTTTTTGTATTCAACAAGTTAACATCGTAATACTAATTTAATACTAAAATTTCTGTCAAACAAATTATGAAAAAAATTAATAATATTTTCATATTTTTTTTATCGACCAAATGTTTAAAAATACTTCATAAATTTTTTGCCGATGAAAGTTTTACATAATGTCTCACATTGTTTATCATACTCTTTTATGAAACGATGTTACTTGTTTTATTGTGGTTGAAATTTTTTACTCATACAGAAAAACTACTTTGTTATAATTAGCTGTTTAAAGGCAATATATTTAACTTGTCGTTAGCTTTTATTGTTTTTCCTTGTTGAAGATTAGATTTTTCTTTTATCATTGTATATGTTGTCGGCATGATGCAAAATATTGAAAGCCGGTAAGAGTTGATACGAGCTTTCAAGGTTTTCATTATTTGTTAGTATCTGTTGTTGCATAGAATATTTTTCGTTTTCTTATGCAATATTTTTTCAACAACACACAGTTTGCCTGTTAATTGTTTTATGGAGAACAGAAAAATAGCATTGTTTGGCGGTACATTTGATCCGATTCATCTCGGTCATACGACCGTTGCCGCTGATGCAGCCGAGCATATTGGCGCGGAGAAAATAATTTTCGTTCCGGCCAAGCGCTCACCGCTTAAAGGTTTCTTTCCAAAAGCAAGTGATATCGACCGGCTCAAAATGATTTCTCTTGCAATTGCCGGCAATAAAAACTTCCAGGTAAGCGATTATGAATTGCAGAAGCCTGAGCCGAGCTACACTCTGGAGACTGTACGCCAGTTTCAGGTTAACTACGGACACGAAACATCAATATACTGGCTTATAGGTGCCGATAGTGTTGACGAGCTTCAACTTTGGTATGGAATTGAAGATTTGATTGATGAATGTAATGTAACGACGATGTTTCGGGCCGGTTATAAATCCCCGAATTTCGCCAAATTTGAGGGTATTTGGGGTCCTGACTGCATTGAAAAACTCCAGCGAAACGTTATTCGAACCTCTCTCATTGACATAAGCAGCACGGAGATACGAGATAGACTGGCTGCCGGAGATAATGTAAACGATATGTTGCACCCGGATGTAGCCGATTACATCCGAAAAAACAGTCTCTACCAGTCGGGTACTAAATCTTAATCCGGACAGTAAAACTCGAAGCCGGATAGGAGATAAGACGAAAGGTTAATCACGCTCGTAATTTTTTGACTTCTTTTCTTAACCAATCGCACCAGTCGGCCATACCCTCACCTGTCTTAGCCGAGATTGGAAAAATTTCAATGCCTTTATTTAGTTTGCGGGCATCGGTTTTCACTCGCTCGATATCGAAGTCTATCTGTACCCCTGCTCCCAGCAAGTCAATTTTGTTTATGAGCATCGCCTTTGACTTTGAAAAAATGGAAGGATACTTCGCCGGTTTGTCATCTCCCTCCGCAACCGAGAGCACAGCGATCTTGCCGGTTTCACCCAGTTCGAAGGCCGATGGGCAAACGAGGTTTCCCACGTTCTCTATAAATATCAAATCCAAATCGTTGATAGGCAAATTCTCCAGCGCGCTGTTTACCTGGGCCGCTGACAAATGGCACGCTCCGTCAGTATTTATCTGAATCGCCGGCGCCTTGGTTGCTCTGATTCTTTCGGCGTCTATTTCAGTTTGAATGTCGCCTTCGATGACACCGATTTTAATTTTATCTTTCAAATCGCTTATTGTCCTTGCCAGGATTGTGGTCTTGCCCGAGCCGGGAGATGAAATCATGTTCAGGCATAATTTTTTCTGCTCGGTTAGAAGCTGACTGTTTTTGAGGGCGTATTCTTCATTTGCACTGAGGATTCTTTTGCCGACATTAACTTTGTACATATTATTGCTCCGTTTGGAATTCTATTTCTTCCAACAGCAGGGGCGCATCCGGCAGCAGCTTGAAATCCTCGCTACCGCACTTCGAACATTTCAAACAAGAAAGATCAATTTTGAAGATTTCGTTGCAATTTTTACACTGCCCCTGCATTGGCTTGTGTTCTATTTCCAGTTTCATACCTTCGCACAGCGTGCCCTTGGTAATGGCTTCGAAAGCAAAACGAAGTACTTCATCATTGATGGCGTTAAGCGTGCCACAGCTAATCCTGGCAATGACAGGTTTTGCATTTTGCTTTGCCGCTTCCGTTGAGATTGTTACCAGCAGACTTTCCGCTACCATAGTTTCGTGCATCAGCATATCCTCGGAAGTTGTCGTCCGTATGGCATCTGGACAATCCTTTTTCCGCCGATTTTGGTTATCATCTCCACCATAGGCACATCATGTGCTTGTACAACCTCACCGATTATCCTTGCCTCTTTGCCTAGTGGGTGATTTTTGCAAATTTTTAAGCAGTCTTCGGCTGATTCCAGCGATACGATTGCAACGAATTTGCCTTCATTTGCAATTGTTACCACATCAAAGCCGAGCATATCGGCTGCCGCCTGAACTGTTGGATTAACCGGAAGGTCGGCTTCGCGAATTTCTATACTAAGGGCGCTTGCTTTTGAGATTTCGTTGAGTGTTGCAGCTAATCCTCCGCGGGTTGGGTCGCGCATAAACTTTACACCGTTTGTATTCTTCAGCAGTTGGCAGGTTAATCCTGCCAGACCCGCACAGTCGCTTTGCAGCGGCGATTGAAATTTGATGCCTTCCCTCTGTGATATAATAGTCATGCCATGGTCACCAATCGTGCCGTTGATAATAATTTTGTCACCGGCGGTAATTTTGTCGAATCCCAAGTCCACGCGGGGTAATTTTTCCCCAATCCCCGCCGTATTTATAAAAATCTTATCAGCGGCACCTGTTTCGACGGTCTTGCTGTCACCGGTGACAATATTCACGTTATTTTGTCGGGCTGCTTCGCTGATACTGACTAAAATCTTGTCAAGGGATTCAAATTCAAAACCTTCTTCGATTATCAGCGACAATGACAGGGCAACAGGTTTTGAGCCGGCTACTGCAAGGTCGTTTACCGTTCCGCATACAGCAAGCTTGCCGATATCTCCACCGTTGAAAAACAATGGTTTGACGACATAGCTGTCCGTTGTAAAAAACACAGACTTCGAAGTAAGATTTAACTTAGCCGAATCTGCCAGTTCAGCGAGAGTATCATTGTTGAAGGTCGGCAAAATATGGTGGCGGATTAGTTCATCGGTCAATTGCCCTCCGCCGCCGTGCGCAAGTAAGATTCTGTCATGTTTAGCTTTTGTCATTGTTTGTGTTATCTCTCCGGGCCATACTTAAACCACGCTGCGCAGGCCCCTTCAGAGCTTACCATGCACGGGCCGACCGGTGTTTCTGTGGTGCAGCTTTTTTTGAATAAGCCGCATTCCGGCGGCTCTATCAGTCCGCATAATACTTCGCCGCATCGGCAGCCGCTGGTATCCTCGCCCGGTACCTCAGTTACGTTAAATCTTTTAAGGGCATCAAATCGACTGTATTTATCTCTCAGTTTGAGTGTGCTTTTTTCTATCTTTCCCAATCCTCGCCAGTGGCCATCTGCTTCTTCAAAGCACTCGGCCATGATTTTTTGAGCGGTCTTATTGCCATTTTCGGTTACTGCGGCTGTGTATATTGAGTTTAATTCGGCTTTACCGGCGGTCAGTTGGCGACAGATTTCGGCAAGTCCCTCGATTATTTGCATCGGTTCAAAGCCTGCCACTACACACGGACGAGAGTAATTTTCGACAATCTCAGTGAAGGCACCGTAGCCGATTATCACGCTGACATGGCCGGGGCAGAGAAAGGCGTCTATATTATGATTTTTCTCAGACACAAGCGCCCGCATCGCCGGTACGACCAGTTTGTGTCCGCTCAAAATACAAAAATTGTTAATGTTTTGTTCAGCCGCCTCTTTTACCACCACGGCCGTAGCCGGTGCGGTGGTTTCAAAACCTACTGCGACGAAGACAACGGTTTTACCGGGATTGTCTTTCGCTAATTGCAGTGCATCTTCACTGCTTAAAACAACTTTGACATTGGCTCTTGTGCTTTTTGTTTCGAGTGAGCCGCCCTTACCGGGTACTCGAATCATATCACCATAAGTGGCGATTATGCAGTCATCACGGTCTGCTATTTGTAAAACAATATCGATATAGCTTTGATCGGTAACGCAGACGGGACAGCCCGGCCCGGACAAGAGCTTGAGTTGTTTGGGTAAAGTTGACCTTATGCCGTTGCGGAAAATTGCAACCGTGTGCGTGCCGCAGACTTCCATTATATTTATCTGCCGGCCCAAAGCCTTGCAGGCGGCTTCCATGGTAGTCTTTGCTTTATAGATTCTGTCGAGCATAAGAATCGAAATTTATCCTGAAAGTTTGTTTTGTGTCTCGTCGAAGTCGGCGATTTCGGCAAGAAGCTGCCAGGTTTGTTTTGCATCTTCTTCATCGATGAGCGAGATGGCAAAGCCGGCGTGTATCAATACCAAATCCCCCGGTTTGGCTTCAGGCAGCAGGGTGGTCTTGGCTTTCCAGCGATTGCCCATTGCATCAACAACTGCAATATCTTTCTCTAACTCTACTATTCTTGCCGGTATTGCTAAACACATAGTTCGCGTCTCGTATCTTGTCGTTTTTGGTTCGAATTACGATTCACTGTTCGTGAGCTTTGCGGCAATTGCCGCCTGGCCCAAAGATATCCCGCCGTCATTGGCCGGGACATTTCGATGAAATAATACGGTAAAATCATTTTTTTTCAAGAGCTTAATTAAATGATTTGCCAAATAGCGATTACAAAATACGCCGCCACTAAGCGCGACAGTGTTCAAGTTCGTCTCTGATCTGTAGACCACTGCGAAGCCGAGCAGGATTTCCAGAATAGTGTTATGAAACTTTGCCGAAATTATTCCCGCATCGACTTTGTTTCGCACGTCACTGACGAGCTGTTTTATGGTTTTGTCTAGGCTGAACCGGCAGGGTTCGCCCGGCGGCGAATACATATCGATTTCGTAGCGATCCTCGACATCGGTAGCTGCAATGGCCTCAAGAGCCATCGGCAGCTGTGCTTCAAAGTGATTGTAGCTGCCTAAGCCGAGCATAGCGGCAACTGCGTCAAAAACTCTACCAAGGCTCGAAGTTTCCACGGTGTTGATTCGCTTTTCAAGCTGCTCTGATATAATTTGTTGTTTATTTGCGTCGCTCTCGATTCGGTCAAGAAGCCATCTAAAATCCCGTAGCTTAAAATCGCGACCATAAGTTTTCTTTAAGAGCCCGATGACAGGTCTTATAGCCTCTTTACTTGCCCTGTCCGCACCTGCCAGGGTGTAGTAACCTAAATTGCCGAATCGTTCAAAACCGTCTAACGATGCAATCAGGCACTCACAACCCCAAATTGCTCCATCTGTACCGTAGCCGGTACCGTCGGCCGCAAGGCCAATGACCGGTCCATCAAGGCCGTGTTCAGCCAAAACAGAAGCAATGTGGGCCCAGTGATGCTGGACCTGGATAACTTTCATATCGGATAATGAAAGAGCGTGCTGGGTGGATAAATATCCCGGGTGAAGGTCGCAAGCCACGACTTTCGGCTCGACCTCGAATAGTTTTCGTAGATGCTTGATTGAATTAATATAGTGATGATAGACTTCTGCATCTTCTAAATCGCCGATGTGTTCGCTGCAAATAAGCTGATTTTGCTTTCCAAAGCAGAACGTGTTTTTCAAGTCCCCGCCTGCGGCGAATATATCCTGACGACAGTTCTCTTCAATCAAAATCGGTGTCGGCACATATCCCCTTGCCCGCCGCAGCATCACCGGTTCTTGCTCAATAAAATGCACAATCGAATCATCGACTTGCCGGTAAATCTCCCTGTCGTGTATCAAAAAGGCATCGGCAACACAAGATAAATTCTCCATTGCCTTCTCATTTTTGCAAATCAGCGGCTCATCGGAAATATTACCGCTGGTCATTACCAAAACTTCTATATTTTGCGCGAACAGCAGATAATGGAGCGGAGCGTAACAAAGCACAAAGCCAAAGGTGTTAACGCCCTCGGCAACCGATGGAGCTATTGGTGAGTCTTTTCTCTTTGGCAGTAACACAATGGGGCTTTGGGGGCTTTTTAAGAGTTTTTCAGCCGATTCACTTACGATTGCATGTTTTTTTATTGTTTCAATTGAACCGGCCATTATAGCAAAGGGCTTATGGTCTCTCTTCTTGCGTTCTCGCAATCTCTTCACTGCCTCATCATTGAGGGCATCAACAGCTAAGTGGAAACCGCCGATTCCCTTTATTGCGATGACCTTCCCAGCCCGAAGTAAGCTCACGGTTTCAATGATGGTTTTGTTCGTTTGTGTCGTTATTGTTTTTCCCTCGCTGTCTGTGAGCCATATCTTCGGGCCACATGCGCCGCAGGCAACAGGCTGTGCGTGAAAACGCCGGTCGGTTACGTCCGTGTATTGAGCAGCACATTTGTCGCACATCTCGAACTCAGACATCGTGGTGTTGGGCCTGTCGTAAGGAATCGTTTTTACTATTGAATATCTTGGCCCGCAATTAGTGCAGTTTATAAATGGATAGCCGTAGCGAAAATCTTCCTTATTGGCCATCTCACCGAGGCAATCCGGGCAGGTGGCGATATCGGTTGTTACCTGTGACAGGGCTGTTCCCTGCGAATCGCTTGCCTTAATGATGAATTTATCTTCAGACTCGATTACAGCTATATCAACTTTTTCGCAGGATTTTATTTCCGCCATTGGAGGTTTATCAGATCCGGATCGCAGACGAGCTAAAAAATCATCTATTTTTTCTTGTTTGCCCTGTAATTCGACGGTTACGCCCTTTGTGTCGTTATATACGAGACCGGAAAGCTCCAATTGGCGAGCCAGACGATACACGGCCGGCCTAAAGCCAACCCCCTGAACACGCCCTGTTATGAATATCCTCTGTCTTATAATCAAAACTTTTAATCTTTGTAATTTTTCAAGTAATTGCCTTTAATACGTGCCGTTTGTACAAATAGTTCTTGGCAAATATTGTAATTTGGTGGCGTATAAAAGGCAACTGCCGTTATGAATGGGCCTATTACTGCGATGTTTGGAAGATGGAAAATTTATTTGCCAAAGCCGGATTTATGTGATAATATTGTTTTACTTCGGGGCCATAGCTCAGTTGGGAGAGCGCTTGCATGGCATGCAAGAGGTCGTGGGTTCGAATCCCATTGGCTCCATTCTTCTAACCTCTTGATTTATAAGTGCTTGCCTTTCGTGTTTCATTTGTTTAACACCCCCATTTCGATGTGAAAGTACGCTGAGTGTGTGTCTGGTGTCAGTCTTTTTTGAGTCTTCGGCACTTTCGAGAAGCTTTTGGATTCCTCTTGCAGCTTTTTTCTTATGGTTTTTGTCGACTTGATTGTAGTACCCCAGGTTTGTCTCCGCCTTGCTGTGTCCCATCAGTTCCGTTACAACATTTATTGGTAAGTAATCCGCGGAACGCCATCAGAGTAGTTCTGCTGGATTGAAAGAGGATGTACGAAGAAGGAAATTTTTTGCTGGTTGCGAAGCTTTACGGTAAGGAGTATTTGGTAGATATAGTGGTCAAGGGCACTTGTATTATAAGAGCCCTGTGATATCATAGTGAAGAATTAATGCTGTACGGTTTGAAACAGAGGTGGGTGTTGTGTAACTGCTCCTGAATTAGCGATGGAAAGGAAGATCATGAAGAGAAGCGTAGTTTTCACATGTCTACTTTTTAGCTGGTTAACAACATCGGTCGTTGGCCGGCAGAAACTCGCACCGATTCAGATTGTCGGTATAAATGAGAACCGGGCAATCATGGTGAACCAGAAACCGTTCTTTCCCATCATGATCTGGTTACAAGACCCGGAAAATTTCCCTTTAGCACGTTCAGCCGGAATTAACACTGTGGCAGGCTACTGGTCCGGTTCGGGTGGAACCAAAGATGTGACAGAATACATGATCCTGGTTGAAAAGGCCGGTTTATATGGTGTGATGCCGTTTGACAGACAGTTGAAAGGCAATTCATCGCTACTGGGGTACATTCACGGAGATGAGCCCGATCTGCCCCGTTTGGTAAGTGATACCGAGATCATTGCCTCTAAGAAACTCAGAATCAACAAGAAGACACCTTTGTGGAAGATTTTCGATGGAGTTACCCATAGCTGGTCGGTTCTTGACCCGCTCGAAGGGGCAGAGTTCACCCTAAAAATGGATAAAGCTGTTGAAATCCGGCGATTGGGAATCTGGCTTACCATTTCAAAGGGGTTGTCTGTAGCCAAAGATGTTTCATTTATGAGCAATGGTAAGGAGATCGCACGGACAACATTCAAGAATCAGAAAGGCATGCAAGAGATAGTTTTGGAGGCGCCCATTACACTAAGAGAACTTACCTTCAAAGTGAACTCGTCCTATCCCGGTGGGCAGGTTTGGGGTTCTGTCAGTGAAATCGAAGGTTTTGACGGCAAAGGCAACAACGTGTTGCTTTCGCCTCCACGGCAGGTTCCCCGGGCAATGCCTTCCGAGGTGATGGAGCATTACATCGATATCAAGGCAATGGATACCTCCCGTCCGGTTTTTATGACAGTAACCGGTCACTTCCTACCTTTCTTCAAGAAGTGGTCAGATGAGCAGCGTACGAGGTTATATCCGGATTATATCAAGGCAACTGATGTGATTGGTTATGATATTTACCCCATTTACGGCTGGAACAAGCCCGAGTGGCTTCATCTGGTCCATGATGGTACTGCAGAGCTGCGCAGACTTGCTGAGAATAGGCCGTTATATGCCTGGATTGAAACCAGCCGTGGTGGCCAGTGGACCGGTGCTCTGGAAAGGCAAAAATCTGTAATGCCGATGCACATCAGGGCAGAGGTCTGGATGGCTATCTGTCGTGGCGCAAATGCAATTGGGTATTTCACCCATATCTGGAAGCCGGAATACCAACAGTTCGGCGTGCCGCCCCAGAACGTCAAAGCAATGACCGAGATCAACGACCAGATTACACGTCTGGCGCCTATGATTCTGTCTGATACTGCCGGGGTAAAGACAAGTATTCAGCTTGAAGATCAGCTTAGGGGTGACATTATGGCCAGGGAATACGACGGACAAGTTTATCTTTTCGCAGTTAACTTTGATCCGAGGCAGAGAGCCGGGCGAGCGGTAATTAAGGTAGAAGGACTCAAAGCCGGTACCAGAATTGAGGTCATAGACGAGGATCGGGTGCTCAAGGCTACGAGCGGAGCGTTTGCTGATGAGTTTGATCCTTTGGGTGTTCATATATACAGGATTGGGAGATAGGGGCTATCTTGAAAGTCAGAAGGAGTTGCAGGACAACGATGAAGGCAGCAAGTGACGATTACGTTAGATACCTGAAACCTGGATTCACTCCATTTGACCCGATCGAGCTTGCGGAAAGAACGGAGAAGATTATATGCGATGGTAATCGCCGTAAGTATACGAAGTTTGGCAGTCAGCGTTTCTATGGTGGAATTGCAACTGGCTATACCTGTGGTTGTTGCCTGCGCTGCATTTTCTGTTGGGCTAATTGGGGGAGGGATTTTCCTGAGAAATACGGCTTTTTTGCTTCTCCGGAGGAGGCATTTCAGAAACTTTTGTCGGCAGCACGTAAAGCAGGTGTTTATCAGTTGCGCTTATCTGGTGCTGAGCCTACTCTGGGCAGGTCGCATCTATTTGAATTGCTGTCATTGGTGGAAAAGTCCCAGTTCCGTACATTCATTCTTGAGACTAACGGGATACTATTAGGAGCTGATGCTGGATACGCCGGGCAGATATCTCGTTTCAAGAAGGTTCACACGAGGATTGCTCTGAAAGCCGGGACGCCCGAGGCTTTTACAAGAAAGACGGGAGCTATACCAGAGAGCTTCGAACTGCCTTTCAAGGGTATTGCTAATCTACTGGAGGTCGGCGGGAGAGTTCATGTTGCTGCTATGAGTGCTGATCCACGATTTATGTCAAAGGAGGAGCGGCAGAGTCTTATAAATAAACTCCGGTCGATCCATACAGGGTTGGTCAAAAATCTGGAAGAAGAATTTGTCAGTCCATATCATAATGCTCGTAAACGGTTGCATTATGCTGGTGTTGACATAGAATGGGAATAGTGAGGAATATCGGTTTTATATGGGAAATAAGCCATTTAAGATAGATAAGCCTGATAAAGTGGCTTGGCAAGGGATGCTGACATCAGTACAGCCGCGTATTAGGATGTTGAGATCTTTTGATCAGCGTAGTCATGCCTATTTGGGCTATGCGCTGAGAGTGAGAGGGACGATCAACGGTGAGGAGCGAGAATTCATTGTCGGTATCAGTAAAGGTTCGCATGCAAAGCATGGATTTCATGTGGGTGATATCGTATCTGGGCTGTGTATGCCGATAGAGGATAAACAGATAGAGGTGGTGGAGTTTTATAAGGTCAGTAAACTGAGGGTACTGGAACGTGGAGAGCAAGAACAATCACAAGGTGCGCCATGGTTGGATGTGCCGCCGGATTTGCAGACTTATCGAGCAAGAGGGCATCGCAGGCTTGATGCTCGAACTTATGAGAGTAAATGTTCAAGCTGCATGTGGGGATGTCGGATGGCTGTAGAGATGATTATTGATCAATGGAATCCATCGAAGAAGCGGTATCGGTACGAGACGTTTTGTTATGGTCCTAAGTCATGCCCATTGTATAAGGCGGGGCCAACTCGGAAAGTACCAGGGAGGAAGGTGATGAGCTGGGAAGAGGAGGATTGGGTTGATGAGGATGCGGTGGCGCACAGGGGGATGGATGAGTGAAGAATTGGTTGAAGTAGCAGGGCGGTTTGGATACCGGGATATATATTGCAGTATTGTTTGTTGCAAAGAATCTCAAGATTCGTGTGGGCCGACTCGGGAGGTTTCGTTTTCGCCGAGGAGTTTACTTCTACGTTGGAAGTGCACAGCGGAATCTTTCGAAAAGACTTGAACGTCACAGCAGGAAGGAAAAAATTCTGCGCTGGCATATTGATTATCTGTCGGCCAAGGCGGAGATGCTCGGGGCGATTACTATTGGTGGACCGCGAGAGCTTGAATGTCAGTTAGCAAATAAGCTTGGTGAAATGTTTGAATTGGCTGTGCCTGGTTTTGGTGCTTCTGACTGCAGGTGTGGTGGGCATTTATTTTATGCGCCGCAGCTTTGATAAGAGCCTGCATTGCAGTAAGATCATTTAGTCATGGATAAACAAAGGCAAATAAAGATCAGCAAATTCCTGAGTTATGTTCTTCGCCCCCATCCGGGGAGCATTACAGCTGCTTTTGTACACAAGCGATAAAGACAGTGACAATTTTAGCTGAACAGTAAGCTGACATAGGTTTGAAGGTGACAGTGAACGCAACCGCCAAAAAGTTTTTGAGCTTGGAGAGTTATGTGTTCCGAATACTGCATCAGTGTAATGCATTGTCAGATAATGTAATATTCTTACCAGCTTCCTCAGGCTCAAAGATGTGAATCTTTTCGGAGTCAATACGCACTGTTACCACATCTCGTACATTAATGTCGATGTTCGGGTCTGTGTTGGCGATAAATTTGGTGCCGGTGTTGTTGGTCAGGTAGATATCAACTCGGTTTCCCAATGGTTCAACTATGTCAACGACTGCACCAATCGTATTGCCAGCCTGATTGGAGAACCGGCAAAGGGAGAGGCTCTCCGGCCTTACACCCATTATCATTTTCTTGTCGGAATAATCAGCTAAAAGAATTTTCAGTCGCCGGGGTAAAGTTATGGTATCGTTACCAATCACAAAGCATGGAATATCGCCATTAAACTTCACCCGTCCGGCAAAGAAATTCATAGGCGGTGAACCAAAAAAACCGGCGACAAATTTATTAATCGGCCGTTCATATATCTCTATCGGAGAAGCTGTTTGCTGAATTATGCCATTATATATCACACAGATACGGTCACCCAGGGTCATAGCTTCCGTTTGGTCGTGTGTGACATAGATAGAGGTAGTCTGCAATTTTTGGTGCAGGGCTTTTAGTTCCGCCCGAGTGGCCCCACGTAATCCAGCATCGAGATTGCTTAAGGGTTCGTCGAACAGGAATACTTTTGGACTGCGAACAATAGCGCGGCCAACAGCAACCCGCTGACGCTGCCCGCCGGAGAGGGCTTTTGGTTTTCGACTAAGCAGGTGCTCTATGCCCAGAAGAGCAGAGACTTCTTTAACTCGCCTATTGATTTCTTCCCTTGAGAACTTACGCATTTTGAGCCCAAATGCAATGTTCTCATAGACATTCATGTGTGGGTACAAAGCGTAATTCTGGAACACCATAGCGATATCACGATTTCGCGGAGGAACATCATTAACCAAAGTATCCTCGATATAGATATTTCCGGAGGTGGCTTTTTCCAGTCCGGCAATCATTCTTAAAATTGTGGTTTTTCCGGAGCCGCTGGGCCCGACAATTACCATGAACTCGCTGTCGTCTACTTCCAAACTGAGATCGGAGACGGCGATAACATGTTTATCAAAAACCTTGCTAACGTTTTCCAGTAAAACACGAGCCATAAGTTGTGCCTCGAGGACAGGTCAAAAGATATTTTTTCGGAATCGGCACTTGGCCCGCCATGCAAACAAAGAGCCGATTAGCATATATCCAAGCATAGAACTGAACAAGAAACCGGTTGATTCAATGGGATTTCTGTTTTTGTGGGTCCAGTGATAGCGCAATTCTGTAACATTTCTTTGCGCAAGCCGTCTACCACAAGTTCCATCCAGGATAACAACACCCTGGAATAGAGGATTAATGTTCATGTATTCTTCGGCAAAGTTATCACTTGTGTGTGTGATTCCGGCATAAAGGAACATCAGCAGTGGCACAAGACCCCAGATTATAGCAGCGAAGGTGAAATTCATAATAACCGCTGTAGTTGTGTGTTTGAAACGAGAACTAAAGTAAATACCCGTTCCAAGAAAAAATATAACTACCCACGTCACTAAAATGGGGATATGTATCAGCGCAACAGGATGAATGTATCCGATGAGTGTAAACACAATCAAGTGTCCGAACATCAAAAACCATGTGGGCACACAGCGGCGCAATGTACCAATAATTTTACCCAATAGTATTTGCCAGTCACTCAATGTTGTAACCAAGAGTAAAGGCCAACAGCGCGATTCCTTTTCTGATGTGACAGACGCAGCAGGTATAACAACAGCAAACAGCCCCCCTACGACTCCAAGAATTGCCAAGAATGATGCTTGCACACCCAGATCGTCCAATCCGTTTTCGACGGCTACGAGGACATATGTCAGTAAGAGCAGAATAAGGGATATGGAAATCACGATAATAGCAATGATTTTGCTTCGCCCGAAAAAGGGAGTCCTCAGTTCCTTCCACAGAAAGGCAAGTTTGCCCACCGGCCTTATTGCGGAAATATTCGACTTGGATTTAATAGCACCATCGGCGGGCTTTTTTCTTGAGAATCTGCCGAGTTGCCCGGTTGCCTGAAGCAGGGCAACTTTACGAACTTTAATGAAAGACACTGACAACAAAACTGCAGAGCTTACAAGCATAATTACACAATGCAAAGGCCAGGAAAAAAATATCCTGCCAAGACTGCGTGGATTTTCCATAAAGATAGTGTTAAACATCATGATACCATAAGGATTTGTCTGAAAGATTATAGAGATGAGTTTATCTTCGCTTGATATCATATCTTTAAAAGTCATAAAGCACAAAAACGGCAGCAATGCGAACAGCACACCGATAAACAGAATCGTCATAATAATGACGACATAGGCTTTTCGGAAATAAATTGAGAAAAACATACTGAGCGAGCTAACAAAAATAATAGTAGCCAGTGTTATGCAAAGGCTGGAGATAATATAATCCCAGGGCACACCACCAAAGATACGAACAATAGCCAGTAACGGCAGACTGATGGCTAAAAGCAATATTATCTGCAGGAGCTTGCTGAAGAGTTTGCCCATTACGATCTGAAAACTATTGACGGGGGTGGTCATGAGCAGGCCAAGTGTGCGATTGTCGATTTCGTCACTGATAGAAGTGCTGAGCATAATAATGGCAATAAGCTGGATAGTGCAAAACTGAAACCAGATGATGAATAAGGTAATGGTCTGTCCGGCTTTGGCCATTCGCGATATTCGATATGCCGCAGAGCCAAGATACCTAACCTCATTGAGCCAGATGAAAACCAGGATAACGGTGAAAAGTGCCAGATAACCGAACCGGAGTACGTAATTTCTTCTCCTGCGGCTTGAGACTCGCAGCTCTTTATCGAAAATAGGACCGGTCAACCAGGACAGGCTTAGCAATTTTGAAACAAAATTTATCAATGCTGTTGTCATAATCAAAAATAGGAACTAAAAGATATTGCGTCGAAAACGGCACTTGGCCCGCCATGCAAATAACAATCCCATGGACATATAGATTAGCATCGTAATCAGCAGGATGCTTGTTGTAGACCAGACATTGTAATCACCGCCACTTGGCCAGTTATAATTAAGATTGGAAAGATTGCTCATTGCATTTCGACTACCGCCGGCTCCTTCCATAATAATAACGGTCTGCACCACGGGATTGGCCAATATATACGTTTCCAGGAAATCGGTTTCGTTGTTGATTGTCGCTCCCAGTCCGAGCAGTAGGGGAATAACTGCCCATAGGGTCAGGGCCAAGGCAAAATTAGCGACCACCGCTGAGGTAGTACGTTTTAGACGGGCGCTGAAGTAGAGGCCCGAGCCGGAGAGAAATACAACAATCCAGGTGACGAGTATAGCCAGATGCACTATAGCGATTGGGTGAATATATCTTACTGTAACGAAAAGAACAAGATGGCCGGCCAGTAAGAGCCAGATGGGAAGGCATCTACGGAATACACCTACAGCCTTTCCTATAAGAATCTGCCAATCGCCCATAGAGGTGGCCAACAAAATAGGCCAGGAACGTGTTTCCTTTTCGGTGGTGATAGTAGTGGCTGAAAGAACTATATTAGTAATAAAACCAATAATAACAAAGATCAAAGTGTATGCAATATGAGCAAAATCTTCGTCCAGGAGTTTTTCCTTCATATTTAAAGCATAAGTTATCAGCAGAGCAACTATAGTAATTACAAGACCGATGATATTTTTCTTCCTGCCACCTTGAATGATCGGGGCCCTCAGTTCCTTCCAAACCACGGGTGAGCCTTTTACATGCCTTATAAGCCCGGACTGCCCATGCGGTATTACCGTTTTGAGTGATAGCTTTTTTTGAAGTTTATGTTTGTTTTTGGTGGTTAGGTCAAGTTGGCCGGCGGCCTGACGCAGAGCAACTCTGCGCACAATCCTCATCGACCAGGCAAGCAAAAGTACAGAGGCGCCGAGCATAATTCCGCAGTGAAGGGGCCATAGGAACTGGACAGGCATAATCCCCATCCCTCCCGGAGACATCATTGCCACAGTGTTGAATTCCATGACCACGAAGGGATTGGGAAGCGTCAAGATGGTAGAGTATATAAGCGGCTGGCGAATAACAGGCGCAAGACTCCGGGATACCAAAACCAGCATGATTGGAATGAACAGATAAAGAGTGCCGAGAGTGAAAAGGGTTTTGAGAATGACCGCATAGGCCCGGCGGCCGCCGATTGAAAAGTACAGGCTCAAGACACCGGCAAAGATGACCGCTGTGAGCGTAATACAAACGCTTGAAATAACGTAATCCCAGGGTACACCGCCAAACACGCGCACAGTAGCCAGTAGCGGCAGGCTGATGGCTAAAAGCAGTATTATCTGCAGGAGTTTACTGAAAAGTTTGCCCATGACTATCTGAAAACTATTGATGGGTGTAGTCATGAGCACACCAAGAGTGCGATTGTAGATTTCATCGCTGATGGAAGTGCTGAGCATGACCACTGCAATCAATTGAGTGGCAACAAACTGGAACATGATTATGGTTGTAATTATGGCAAGGCCGGCTTCGGACATTTGTGAAATTCGGTATGCCGCGGCCCCTTGAAATTTGACCATGCTGTGCCAGACTAAAACAACAAAGACAGTTAAAATGGCTAAGTATGCGAACCGGAGGACGTAATTTCTTCTTCTACGGCTGGAGACCCTCAATTCCTTATCAAAAATAGGCCCGGTCAGCCAGGAAGGTTTTAGAATGTAGCGAACATATTTACTCAAGCCAATATTCATAAATGAGTCAGAAGACATCCAGCCTCAATCTGCACTTTGCCCGCCAGAGAAGTGCTATGCCGACTACCGCATTGAAAACCATTTTAACAATCGGATTAAATATAAATGCAACCTGCATATTTCCCATCACCATCACGCCCAGGAAAGCCAGGACAGCAAAGAGAAACGTAAACATAAACTGACGTACAACATAAAAACCAAACAGCGAGCCAATGGTAGCCATTACCGCGGCAGTACTCGATTTGAGCCGCGTGCTAAAATACATTCCGAGGCCGATCAAAAATATTACATTTGCAACGACTCCAAGCGGACCAAAGATGATGTAAGAAAAGTATAAAACCATATTATCTTTTGCTTTTTGAAGAGCAATCATCAGAATGTAAAAGACGGGTGTGCCCAAAATCAAGATGAGCCAAGCAGGTGAGTTTCGCCATAAAGCGGCCAAAGCTTTCCCTTGAATAATCTGCTTTGGCTCGAGCAAGGTACCAAGAAGGAGGGGCAAAGTCCGTGCCTCCTTTTCTTTTGTGATGCTGGTTGCAGCCATTGCGGCCGTGCGAATAGTGGCAATCATCCAAATGCCGCTTGTGAACATGCTATAGAATATCATTGCGACAGGCATGGGGCTGGAAAACGCATTGAACAAATAAGCCAGGTAACAAAAGATGAATAAAAGAAGTAAGAAAATACCGAGTACAATTGCATTTGATCTGAGAGATTTGGAAAATGGTTTTGGCAGCTCCTTCCAGAAGATTGGTGAGCCGGTGACCGGCCTGATGGGACGGGTTTTGTGAAAAGAGCTATTGCTTTTAAAAGCTGAGGAGAGGTTTCTCTTCCAGATAGGTAGTTTTCTCCCGACGTTAGTTCCTAAAAAGGATTCGAGCGCATGTCTTCGCATCCTGAATGCTGATGCAAAAAGCATGAACATTGAAGCGCCCCCCATTGTCAGACAATGTAACGGCAGGGAAAAAGATGCGGTTCCCGCGCGGGAGCCCGGGAAGGCAGACGAAGTAACCCGAGTCATCGCTGCGAAAGGATTGATATGCAGTATAACTCTCATCACGATGTTG
>Ga0209427_10001554_pt1 | contig 26577 bp, 30 predicted proteins | sample DeeMarSWOR136_30_FD_187465 | JGI IMG/M metagenome (GOLD analysis project Ga0209427, IMG submission 187465) | Marine sediment microbial communities from White Oak River estuary, North Carolina - WOR-1-36_30 (SPAdes) (version 2) | ecosystem: Environmental > Aquatic > Marine > Intertidal zone >...
GGGTGCCTCCCCGCCTCCACAAGCTTCGGGGCGAGGATGCACATGGCGCAGTCGTTCGTCGGAAACGTCTTGTCCAGCTGGGTCATGACGCCACCTATGCTGGGAAGCTTCTCAAGGAGGTACACCCTGAACCCAGACTCGGCGAGGTCGAGGCTAGATTGGATGCCTGCTATGCCGCCCCCAACGACCAGGACAGCCCCCACCAAGCCGCTCATGACTGGACCTCCTCCGCTACGTATAGCGGCAGCTTCCCCTCAAACCGATCTAGGTGCACTACGCCCTTCCCGCAGAGGGCGACAACCTGCCGGAAGACGATTCGAGTATCCAGATCCAATTTCTCAGAGAGCTCCGGCACTGTCATAGACGTCCTCAGGAGCCTGCGTATCCTGTGCCTGAGGTATTCAGTCTCGACAGCCTCCCCCTCGAACGCGCCAAACTCGTCCGTGGAAATCCTCTCGCCATAGACGTTTCCCTTCTCTGTCAGCTCGAGGGCCTTCCCAGCGACGGCCCTGATCCTGTAATCCTCGAGGACGCTCCTAGCGGAGAGTATGTTCTCTCGTAGGGCCGGATCTGGGCTCTCTCCGGACAGGGGAGAGGGCCCCATCTCAGATATCGACCGGCTGAACTCGCGCATGGTCTCCGTGTACAGACCTTCATTAACAGTTGAGCACCACCTTATCTCCAGGCGTTCGGGTCGGAGGCCCGCTAGCTCCATCAGCCTCTTCATCGTCCTCACCCTCTCCTGTGTCTGGAGGTTGCCCTCGACGAAGTGGCAGTTGCCGGGCTCGCACCCCATCAGGAGCACGCTGTCGTGGCCCTTCAGGAAGGCCTCCATCACGACCACGGGGTCGATCCTGCCAGTGCACTTCACCTGAATAGCACGCACCCTCACTGATTCAGCTGGCTCGAACTCCTCGCTGATCTCGTTGGGGTTGACGGACCAGTTACAGACGAAGACCACAATGCTGATTTTCCGCTCAGCCGTCTCAGACCACCTGCCTCGCGACCCTCTCGAACAGGGCCTCATCTGTTGATGCCCTCATCTGGATCGCCTTTTTGGGGCAGCTGGTGGCGCAGGATCCACACCCCTTACAGGTCTCCTCGTCGACCCTGGCGATGCCGCTCTCATCCTTTGAGATAGCGTCGAAGGGGCAGACCGAGACGCAAACGCCGCAGCCGACACACTTGGACTCGTCCACCTCGGCGACGTCCAGATCGCAGTAGCCCTCTTCCGTGAGGCACTCAGCGCAGGGGCCGCAGTGGAGGCACCTGTATGCCTCGACAATTCCCACGTCTCTCGGGAGGCCCTTCTCCACCTCCTCGAAACCCCCTCTGCTCGCTTCGGGCGACAGCATTACGGCTTCCTGCCTGGGCTTTTTCTCGACTGCGTCCCACTCCCTTATCCAGCTGCGCTCCTCTACCTCTCCCTCCACCCAGGCGGAGACGTCGTGCTCCCTGAGGTATAGATCGATGAACATGGCGGCCCTCTTGCCCGCTGCGATCGCGTCTATAACCGAGAGCGGGCCGGTGACGACGTCACCGCCGGAGAAAACGCCGGGGAGGCTCGTCTGCATCGTCACATGATCCACGAGGATGTTGTTCCTCGGTGTGACCTTAACCTCCGCCGGAAGAAAACTCAGGTCGGGCACCTCCCCTATGGCGATGATCACAGCGTCGACAGGGAACTCGTGCTCAGAGCCCTCTACGGGGATGGGCCTCTGCCGGCCGCTCTCATCCGGCTCCCCGAGGCGCATATCGATGCACTCGATCGCCTTGACGGCACCGCTCTCGCTGATGAAGCGCCTCGGGTTCGAGAGAAACTTGAACCTGACTCCCTCCGACTCAGCCTCGTGGACCTCCTTGGAGTGGGCGGGCATCTGGTCCCTGGACCTCCGATAGACTATCGTGACCTCCTCGGCGCCCAGGCGTACCGCAGACCTCGCGCAGTCCACAGCGACATCCCCGCCCCCTACGACAGCGACCCTCCCGTCGCGCTTTCGAAGCTTCCCGGTCCTCACGTCGCTGAGGAACTCCAGCGCTTGGATGATCCCTCGGCTGTCCTCGCCCTCGACTCCCAGGCTCCAGTTGTTCGTGGCCCCCACGGCGACGAAGATGGCGGAGTACCCGCACTCCCACAGCTCATCGAAAGTGATGTCCCTCCCAACCTTCGTCCCGGTGACGACCTCGATTCCGGAGGCGACTATCTGCTCCAGCTCCCTTTCAAGCACCTCCTCGGGGAGCCTGTACCTTGGGAGGCAGTAGCGTAGCATCCCCCCTATTCTTGGCTGGCTCTCGTAGACTGTGACAGGGTAGCCCATCTCGGCGAGGTCGTGGGCAGCCGTCATCCCTGCGGGCCCCGAGCCCACGATGCAGACCTTCTCGTCGTGGCACTTTGGGACCACTTCCTTCGTCAAGGACATTGAGGCTTCATATTCAGCGTCAGAGACAAGCCTCTTCAGCAGCCTAATGCTGACGGGGGCGTCTACGTTGTTCCTCTCGCAGGCATCCTCGCAGGGGCTGAAGCAGACGCGCCCGCACACAGCTGGGAAGGGGATGGATCGCCTGACGATCTCCAGAGCCTCCTTGAACCGGTCCTGGGACACCAGAGATACGTAAGCCTGGACGTTCACGTTCGCAGGGCACGCTGTCCTGCAGGGCGGGAAGCACCTTCTCCCGGGTTCCTCCAAGGATTCAGCGTCGCTGAGAGAAGTCACGATTCAGATCTTCCCCCGTTAATCCTTACATTTATTCAGAAATTGTTAATAAAATATTGCTTACAATAACTTCGGAATATATAGCCAAGTACATAGGATGCATTATAAATTTTAATTATTCTAACAACAGCAAGAAAATACGGAAAAATACTAGTCTAAGATTGTACATTGAAAATAGTAGTATGTATTATTCTAACCCTAAAAATTTGTAAAATAATAGCGATAATTAATGACTTAAATTTTCTCCACCTTGACAGCACAAACCTTCAGTTCGGGTATTTTTGCCAAAGGATCTTGAGCCGAGTTCGTCAGCTTGTTTGCAGCCGCTTCAGCAAAGTGGAAGGGTATGAAAACGACGCCCTTTCTGATGCACTCTGTCACCAAGGCTTTCAGGATTATTTCACCCCTCCTGCTATACACTCTCACATATTCTCCAGTGGCTACATCGAGCTGTGAAGCATCGATGGAGTTTATTTCGACAAGTGCCTCGTTAATTTGATCAGTAAGAGTTTCGGATCTCCTTGTCATTGTACCTGTGTGCCAGTGGAATAGGAGTCTCCCTGTTGTGAGAGTAAATGGATATTCTTCATCGGGAACTTCTGCTGGAGCCTTGTAATCTATTGCCTGAAATCTACCCAATCCCCTGGAGAACCTTTCTTGATGCAGAATGTGTGTGCCCAAATGATTGGAATCGGGACATGGCCATCTAAGTCCCTCTTCCTCTAAGCGTTGATAGTTCATCCCGCCGTAGATGCTTGTGTTCTTCACAATCTCGTCCATGATCTCAGCAGGTGAATTGTATTCCATTGAGTACCCAAGAATGTCTGAGAGCTGAGAGATGATCAACCAATCAGGCCTGCTTTCTCCTAGTGGATCAATTGCCTTTCTCACTCTCTGGACACGTCGATCAGTAGCAGTGAATGTGCCATCTTTTTCAGCGAAGCTTGCAGCGGGAAGTACGACGTCAGCAACTTCAGCCGTCTCACTCATGAATAACTCGGAGACTATGAGGAGATCCAGTTTTCCTAGCTGTTCTCTGACGTGATTTAAATTTGGATCGGATAGAAGGGGATTTTCACCCATGATATACATGGCCTTAATATTTTCGCCACAGCCTTCCATCATCTCCATTATTGTGAGCCCTGTATCAGTGGGTAGTGTCACTCCCCATTGCTCTTCAAATTTTTTCCTCGTATTTGGATCCGATACTTTTTGATATCCGGGCAGATAATTGGGTAGCGCTCCCATGTCGCAGGCTCCCTGAACGTTGTTCTGACCTCTCAATGGGTTTACCCCGGTGCCCCTACGCCCTATGTTCCCCGTAAGCATAGCTAAATTTGCAGTTGATACTACATTATCCACCCCGGTAGTGTGCTGGGTTATCCCCATTGAGAAGAAAAGTGAAGCTCTTCTAGCGCTCCCATAGATAATCGCCGCCTCTTTGATATCCTTCGCAGAGACTCCTGTAATCTCTTCGACATATTCCGGAGTGTATTTTTTTACCTTTTCTTTTAAATCTTCGATATTCTCCGTCCTTTCATTGATGAATTTTTCATCGTGAAGGCTCTCGTTGATAATAACATTCATCATCCCGTTTAGCAGAGCGACATCCGTACCCGGTTCATGTTGCAGATATAATGATGCATACTCGGTTAAGTTGATTGCACGAGGATCCGCAACGATGAGCTTGGCGCCATTTTTCACCGCTTTGATCATCCTCCTTGATATCAGAGGATGCTGCTCCGAGGTGTTTGAACCTATAATGAATATTGCATCCGAATCCTCCACGTCTTCCTGCGAGTTGGTCATGGCGCCGCTGCCAAAAGAAGAGACCAAGCCAGTTACCGTGCTTGCATGACATAATCTCGCACAATGATCAATGTTGTTTGTCCCTATGACCGCTCGAACCAACTTCTGCATGAGATAGTTATCCTCATTTGTTGCCTTAGCGGATGAAAGAAAAGCCAGGGATCCCGGACCATATTGCTCCTTAATTTTTTTAATTTTATTAGCTACATAATTTAACGCTCTATCCCAGCTAACTTCTTCAAACTTGTTATTTCTTCTTATGAGCGGTTTTGTTAAACGGTCTTTATTGTGAATAAACTCATGGGCGCTCCAACCCTTTATGCATAATCTGCCGCCTCCAGGGCCTTTCGAGTTTGGCAGCGAAGCAACTACTACTCCATTTCTTACTTTAAGATCTAACAAGCAGCCTACTCCACAATATGGACAGACAGTTGTAGTTTTCAATCCAAAAACCTCCCCAACTTTTCTTCAAGAGAAGGCTCTTTCACTCTATGATCTTTGTAACCGATATCATCCAAGGAATAGCCCATAGTAAGGGCGAGTAGCTGAAGATAGAAGAAAACTGGTAACTTGAAATTGAGTTGCATACTTCTTTGTGCTAAAAATTGTCCAGTATCGAATTGATAGAAACACTGTGGGCAGATAACCGTTATACAATCTGCTCCTGCAGATCTCATGGATCCAAGTTTCTCTCCGATCAGTTTGCTGGCGCTCTCTCTGTTCCCAAAGTTTGTGAGAGTCCAACCACAACAAAGATTTTTTAAATCGTAATCAATGGCCTTTTCTCCTAAAACAGACACCATCTTGTCTAATATTATCGGATCAATTGGATTATCGAATCTCATTATCTCAGGCGGACTAATTATGTGACAGCCCGTATGTGTCGCTACGTTTATACCAGTCAGAGGTTTTTCTAAATGCTTTTTTAAAGTATCTAATCCTATATCCTCGTAGATTACTTTAGCGAAATGTTTGACTTCGATGGTACCCTTGAAATAGTGATCTGTAACCGATAAAACGTCGTTCACTTTTTCCCTAAGGTCCTCGTTTGTCTTCAATAATTCATTAGCATGCATTAATGAGTAGCTGCATCCATTACAGAGGGTAAGTATATCGTGGCCCATCTCCTCGGCTATGGAGATATTTCTGGCGGCTATCGCCAATCCTGTCAGCTTATCATTTAAGAAAGCTACAGGCTCCGGACAACAACTAAACTCATCAACTATCTGAAACTCTACTCCCAAATCTTCGAGGATTTTGATACTAATGCTCTCAATGTGAGGGAGCCTCACTGGAATGAAACATCCGCGGAATAAGGAGAATTTCAATCAACGCCCTCCTTGATATTTTTTAGTTTGATCAACAGTCCAGTTCTTTCAGAAATGTTCTTTACGTCATTGGCTGCCAAATCTCCAAGAGGTCCCAAACCCAGATTATTTCGTCTCCTCTCAGAAGCCCTCGTTAGTGGAAAGGCGTATCCTGTACTAGATATTTGTTCCAACTCACCGAATAGAACAGGGTGGATATTACCCTTCTCAAAAGATTGGGCCTTGATCGCCTCAATAAATTTCACTGGAGATACGTCGTATGGACAAATTTCCTCACATTTATGACAAGACACACAGAGCCAAATATTTGGATTGTTGGAAGGCTCGTCTGTCCCTAAACAATCATATACAAATGTGTACTTGGGATTGAATTGATCATCGTATTGAGCATGACATGAATGTCCCTTTACGACGCAGCAAACTCCACATTTAAAACAGATTTCAGCTGTTTCTTTTATGTTTAGAGAAAAGTCAGAAGAGTCATATTTTATGTGGATGTTCATCATGATCTATGACGTTATAGTGTTCTATGAATTAACCATTTCGCGAGCTCGATTAAAAATCCGCGCTTACTGTAGATACGCCTCTCATTTTCCTACTCAAAAAATGAAATAATTTTACGTTTCTTCGTTTGAAAGCAATAAATGTGAAAAATATGAAACATCCTGGAAGTAGTAAAAGAGCGAGCCTATTGAAGGCCTGCGCAAAGGCAGCTGTCTCCTTCTGGAGCAACCAGGTTATGGGGACGGTGCTTCCCTCCCCTGTCCACCAATTGCTCGGAGTGATCCCAGTCGTCCACCAGACAATGTCGCAGGCAAGGGGTACCATAGCCAGAACGAAGTGGTAGAGCCAGACCATGAGTCCCATGTCGTCATCCTCGAAGGCCAACGGGGCTACAACGCAGCCGACGTACCAAGCTATCATAGCGACTAGCTCGTACATAAGATGACGCCCAGGGAGATACCAGAGGACGACTATGACTGCTGGTGCGACCAAGAAGGGTGCCAGGGACCATAGGGGAAACCGTCCACCGGTTGGTTCACCTTCCTTCTTGGGAATGATGTAATCCGCGAAGAAGACAAGGGCCATGAACCCGGCCACTAGGAGGAACCCCCTCAGGGTCTTTATGAAGAGGGGGAAGTATCCCAGCACGGGCAGCCTTCCCACAACCTTTCCCATAACCCTTCCCTCCGGGGTCGGCTGTGGGTCGCGCCCCCAGTTGTTGTCGCCCTTGGTCGTGAACCACCAGATGTCGTCGTTGAGCTCCTTATCGATGGCCCTGTGGACGATGTACTCGTCGGAGGAGCTCGACCTCTTGAAGACGATTATCTCCCCATCGGGGGGTGGCGCTGCGGTGAGGGCGTCGAAGTCGTCTACGCTTCCTACAATAATGAAGTCCCCGACTCCCAATGTGGGCACCATGCTCTCCGAGACCACTACCATGACTGGGTACTGCGTCTTCAGCGTTGATCGCATCAAGTGGAAGCCGCCGAAGGCAACAGCAGCTATCGCGATGAAGAAAACGAAGTACTTAGCCGACTCCAGGAGGCCGTCGTCCAATATCTAGCCCTTCTAGGCGGGTTCCCCAACTGTTTCACTGTTGATCCAAGCGGTGAGAAGCTGGCAGGTGATGGGGGAGACCTCACCGCCAGCGTAGCACTTCTCTATGTCGGCGCACACCATGCATGGGCTGTCCCCGATGGAATCCAGTGTCACCGGCTTTCTCTGGGAATAGAGCTTGTAGGTCCAGCGCCCCTCGTGGAGTACCTTACGCCGCTCCACGACGCCCTTCTCCTCGAACTTCAGCGCCAGCCTGGAGCCCTCCCTGCTGGTGACGCCCAGGCTTTTCCACATGTCGCTCTGGAGTAGGCCGTCATCCCCCGCCTCGAAGACTAGCTCAAGAGCCTTCTGCTCCAGGTCGTTGTTCCTCGGCACTTCTCAACCTCTGAAAGGCTACTCGTAGTAGATCAGCTCATCCTCTTCAAGGAGCGCATGCAGCTTCGTCACAGCTTCCTTAACCATGTCCTCGTGCTTCGCCCCTGTGCAGACCAGCTTCCCGCTGGCGAAGAGGAGCATCACCACCTTAGGCTCGCCCATCCGATAGATGAGACCCGGGAACTGCTCTGGCTCGTACATCACGTTGTCCATAATGTCGGCCGCCGCCTCCAGGTCTATCTTACCGTGGAGGTTGGCTGACGCGACGATGTTCTGAATGACGATCTTGGGCTTACCTAATATGATAATCCCATTGTTCTTGAGCTCCCGGACGACCTTCTTCACGGCGCTCCTCGCCATCTTCTCCGACTTGGCGCCTGTGCAGACCATCTTTCCGGATCCGAATATGAGGGTCGCGGTCTTGGGCCTCTTAAGCCTGAAGACGAGGCCCGGGAACTGCTTCGGCCTGTACTCCACGTTCCTGAACACCTTCATGATGGCCAGGAGATCTATCTTCTGGTCGAGGGACGCGGAGGCGACCACGTTCTCTATGCTTATATCAACCTGCTTCTCGGACATTCAACACACCAACAATACACTATATTCGACCATCCACTCCTAGAGGCTGTTCACCCTGTGCAGCAGCTCCTCGGGGAGGAGGTCCTGATTCTCAATCTCCACCACGGGGAAGGAGTTGAGGTTCGGCTCGTGCAACAGCCGCTCGCTGAATCCCAGCTCGCCGGTGTAGGTGTTGTAGGTTATGAAGCTTCCGTCGATGGGAGTCTTCTCCTTCACGAAGTAGAGGAAGATCTCGCTCAGCGTGCCTCCAATTATGAAGTAGAGATGTGAATCACCGTTTTCGATGTGCTGGATGACGTTCATCGTGGGGGAAGAGGCCACCAGCATAACAAGATCTCTCAGCGATTTCAGCTGGACAAACTTCATGGCTTTCAGTATATAACCGCAAGTACGGCTATTTAAATAGTTTATAAATGAACGTTGTCTACAAACAGTAAAAAAACATCCCTGACAGGGGGGATAATATCCCGAGATCTGGGAAATCTACACAATGTCTCTTTGCTCGCGTTTCGCATAGCGATATCGACCAGATTTCTCTCCTACAAATTATGGGGAAGAACCCGTTACTATTCATATTTCAGTCCTTTATTTTTATAACGTTTCATGTTCAAAATGATCGATTTAAATTCTGTGACATTTATGTGGATAAGATTTAATGGTTAAAAATTAGATCAATATATACATAGATATATATGTATAAATAATATTAACAAAATACATTTTAGTAGATATTCTATATATTGTATTAGGTGAAAAAAATACGAACATGAGTGAGGAATCCACCAATCCTTTTTCGGATTGGGATGTGATACACTCTACTCTTGAGAATGAAACGTGGAGAAATAGGCATGAAGCAGAGATCCTGGAAGCTTTAAGGATTAAAAGGAGTCTCGATAAAGTTCGATATCTATTAACCCGTGATGTCTTCGAGTTCTGTGACGAATGCGAAGAGATGAAATGCTACGGATCCTTGTACCCCATATGCGAGTTTACTCTAAACAGACTTCTAAATGCAATAAATGAGTGTAAAAATAAATCAGGATAAAACTTGATTTCATCTAAGAACCACGTACAAAGATTGTATCTTTAATAGTTACCGTTATGTGACATGACCCTTAAATCGAAACCAGATCTAACGATCAACGAATAAATGAGTTTTAAAGATACGCTGATCGATAGAAAATATGAATTAGCGTTATTTTTCTGCATAATTGTCTACACGACCTTGTTCACATTTTTCACCTACATGAAGCACTACTCCTTCTCAAGCTTTGCCTGGGACCTGGGCGTCTTCAACCAAGTGTTCTATTCATCCATCTACGGGGGGAAGCCCTTCTACTATACGGCGGAACTCTACCTGAACCCGCAGGGTAACTACTTCACGATACACTTCAGCCCTATACTCCTCCTGCTCTTCCCTTTCTATGCGTTGGTCCCCTCTCCCTCGACCCTCTTGTTCTTGAAGTCACTGATACTCAGCCTAGCTGCCTTTCCCCTCTTCTACTTGATGAGGGAGTTGACATCGAGCGAGAAAGTAAGCCTAGCCGTCTGCATCGTCTACCTGCTGCACCCGGGGGTTCAGGGTGCAAACTGGTTCGACTTTCAGCCCCAGGTCTTCCTCCCCCTACTGATATTCTCAGTCTACTACCTTCTCCTGAAGGGGAGATGGCTGCTCTTCTCTGTCTCAACTTTACTCGCCCTCTCCGTTGAGGAGCACGTGTTCTCAATACTTATTTTGCTCTTCCTGAGCCAGCTAGCTCTCAAAGGCGCGAGTCCCCTCATCGCCTCACTCAGAGAGAGGAAGCTGAACGAGCCTAAGGTGCTACTTCTCTCGATACTAGCATGCGCGGTGTTCTACTACTACGCATCGCGGTACATTCGCTCCTTCCCCATCAGGCACGAGTTCAGAGGCTTCTACGAGGCCTCCTCGGTCTTCAACGTGATAGGGTTCGAGGGGAACACCCTACTCCTCCCAATCTACGTCCTGAGACACCTAGACAGGGCCTTCATGTCCCTCATCCATGACTTCAGCCTGAAGTTCCTCTACGTCCTGTTCCTCCTCGCGCCCTCCTGTTCACCCCGCTGGGAAGCCGTTTCACGCCTCTCAACGCCGTCCTGCTCGTCCCCTTCATCCTATCCAACTACAGGGCGTACTACATGATCGGCTCCCACTACCCGCTCTACCTGCTACCCTCTATCTTCATCTGCGCAGGCCACGCCCTGAGTCGTGTCTCGGGATCAGAAGCACTGAACCTTTCTAGGTACATGCTGGCGGTCACGTCGCTCATGATCCTCGTTCTGAGCCCGATAAGCCCCATGTCCCGGTACGTGAACGACGGGGGGCAGCTCCTCTGGTACCCCAGGCCCTTCGCCGTGACCGAGGAGACGCGGAGCACCCACGAGATGCTGAACCTCGTCCCCGGAGACTCGGCCGTCCTCACCCAGAACCACATCTTCCCCCATGTCTCCGGGAGGCTCAACGCCTACGTCATACCCATCTCCGATTTCTCACCCGGGCAGGCGGAACTGATAGAGGGATACCTGGACGGCCTCATCGACAAGTGCGAGTACGTCCTCTTGGACCTTAGGGAGATAGACGAGTGGACCTCCTACACCCACGGGAGGGTAGCCTCCAACGGAAGTTTCGGGATCCAAGCCTTCACCGACAGCGTAGTCCTGTTCATGAGGGGGGCCGAGACCTCCCCCGACACGGCGAAGGGGCTGGAGCACAGGGTCTACCACGCCTGCCGCGAGATGCACATCGGCGTCGGAGTAGCGGTCCCGGACTCTGCTTCGGAGGTGGGGGAGGTCGCCCTCAGCCCCAGGGGCTCGGCTCAGGGCTTCTTGGTCTTCGGGCCCTATGTATACATGACGGAGGGCGTCTACGACGTCTCCTTCTGTCTCCAGGTCTCTCAGCCTTGGGAGGGTTATATAGGGACCTTCGAGGTCACTTGCGATCAAGGAAGGCAGCTTCTGACCAAGAGGGACCTCTATGGGTACGAGTTCCCCTCACCCGAGTGGAGAGAGATGCGTCTTCTGCTCTCCCTCGACGGACCCAAGGAGCTGGTCGAGTTCAGGCTCCGTACGAAAGGCGCGGCGAACGTCAGGATAGACAGGATCGAGGTGAACAGGACCGACCTCAGGCCCGGGGCCACCGCCTCCACGATCACGTTCAACTACGTGGACTTGCTGGTTGACGAGGGCGAGCTAACAGATGACTGTCTCCTACGCCATCTCCCGGTCGAGGACGAGGTCTTTTGGTATGGCCCCTACCACGGCCTCCCCCTGGGCGACTACAATGCGACCTTCTACCTGAAGACGATCCCCTCCGGCACCTCGGACAACGGTACGCTGGTTACTCTGGACGCCTGCTACGGCGAGGGGAGGCACATAGTTGGCGCCGCGACGTGACCTGGGATGACCTCGAGGACTCCGGGCTGATGAACGGATGGTCTGCGATAACAGTGAACGTGACCGTCAACTCGCCCGAGGCCGTCCTGGAGCTGAGGGGGCTCCACACCTCATGCGGCTGTGAGCTCTACCTCGGCCACATCTTCCTCGAGCAGAGATTGGACGAGAATGGGTAGCTAGCCGCCGGGCAGCTCCCTCTTGCCGAGGGCTATGGCCACCGAGGCCTCAGCTATAACCTGCATGGGGTCCAGGACCGGCACGGGCAGGTCCCCATCCTTGAGTACGAGGGAGACCTCGGTGCAGCCGCAGATGACCGCCTGGGCGCCGTCCTCGATCAGGGCCTCTGCCACCCGGAGGAGCGTCTCCCTCCCGGTCTCCAGGTCCCCCGTCTTTATGTGGTCGTATATGGCGCTCATCGTCTCAGCCTGCAGGTTCTCCGAGGGCGTGAGCACCTCGACTCCGTGTCTGCCGAAGTTGTCGTGGTAGATGCCGCTCCTCACAGTCCCGTCCGTCGCGATTAAGCCGACCCTCCTAGTCGTGGGGGAATTCTCGGCGAACCACTGCGCGGTGAGCTCTATCATGTTGAGGACAGGTATGCCGACCCCAGCCCTGAGCTCGTTTATAAAGTAGTGGGCCGTGTTGCAGGGCATTATGAGGAAGTCAGCCCCCGCTTCCTCAAGGGCCCTAGCAGCCATCGTCATCTCGGGGATGGGGCTCTCTCCTCCCCTCAGTATCGCACCGGTGCGGTCTGGAACCTTGGAGTTGCTGTAGATGATGACCCTGACGTGGTCCTGATCCCGCCTGACGGGGGTGGCCCTTATGATCCTGTAGTAGAGGTCGGCGGTGGCCTCAGGGCCCATGCCCCCCAGTATCCCTATGATCTTCTCTCTCATCCTCAACCCGCCTCTAGCGTTTCAGCTTGTATTCCTCTACCTATTAATTCAACTTTCGCTTTATCCGATGAGCGCGGCTCAGGCATCAGCCTCCTAGCGCTTTCCTTCGCAAAAGGGAGTTCTGCCAGTGATGCAGTATGTGCAAACCTTGTCCTCAGGGAGGTCTATGGCGTTGACGATGTTCCGTGGTGAGTTGTACCTCACACGGGCGATCGAGGGCAGCTTGGAAGCCACTAGATCCCCGATCTCCTCTAGGGTCATGCCCTTGTAGGGGGCAGCAGTCAGGGGCTTGTCCTCGGGGTCTGAGAAGCAGGGGTAGAATATGGGGGCGTAGCTGACGAGGAATTCGACTTGGGAGGCCCCAGCCTTCAATAGGTTCTGGGCGATAGACTCGCTTACCGTGCCTCGCACAATGCTGTCGTCGGTGATGACGACCTTCTTACCTTCTACGGTCTTCTTGATGATGTTGTGCTTAAGGTCGGAGGCGATCTTCCTGAAGTTGGTATCGTGTATTATGTAGGTCCTCCCCAAGTAGGCGTTCTTGATGACCCCCTCGTCAGCGGCCACCCCAAGGGCCTCTGCGACACCAATGCAGACGGATCTCCCAGAGTCTGGCACAGGAATGACCACGATGTCTTCAGACGAACCCCCCTCCGTTCCGTATGTCTCACTTAACGAGTGAGTCTCAACTAGGGCGTGACCGAGCCTCTTCCGCACAGTATGCACGTTCCTGCCCTCGATGACCGAGTCCGGCCTCCCGAAGTAGACCCACTCGAAGGCGCAGTGGGTTGGCGTCGGCTCCATCACCTGGCTCTGGGTGAAACCCTCATCGCCGTGCTTGATTATGGAGCCTGGAGTGACGTCCATCTTCCCGTGGACGCTCTCCCCCATGCTCTCCAGTACGTCGATGGGGGCAGACTCCGACGCTATGAACAGGTCACTGTCGTTCAGGCCCATGAACAGGGGCCGTATTCCGAAGCGGTCCCTCGCCGCCAGGAGCTCGCTCCTGTCCAGCTCCTTGTCGTGGAGGGCTACCACGAGTGAGTAGTAGGAGTCTCCGAGGCTTCTCATCGTGGCGATTATGGCATCCTCTACTCCGTCTTCTTCTCCCAGCAGTGTCATAAGTTTGTGGCCGATAACCTCCTCACTGAGTACGTTGTCATGCCCCGGTATGTAGCCGTCCATCGTTAAGGATAGCTCGTAGCGGTCGCTCTCAAGCTCGAGGGGTGGGAGCTTGATGCTGTCTATCTTGTCACCGGAGGCGCATCCAACGGCGACGTAGTCGTCAGGGTGGATGAATGATCGGTACCTCTCGTCGAAGACGTTTGATACCAGCCCCCTGCCGTTCCAAGTCCTTAGGGAGTGATCTCCGGCTGCTGATATCCCTGAGCTCTCCTGGCCCCTGTGCTGGACCCCGTAGAGCATGTACATGGCCTTCCTGGCCAGGTTGTCTCTTGTGTAGATGCCTATGACGCCCTTCATACTGCCCTAGTATTGCAGATTGAATAAAAACTAGCCGCTATTGAATCATTACTTTTAAAGACTATAGCAAGGGACGTTATGAAAAAAGATGCTTTTAAAGCAGAGTCGATATATGGGTCTTTCCAGAGTTTTTAGTCCTTGTAGAGTTGCGCCACGAGCATCTTCTCCTTCTGCTTCCCAGGCTTCAAATAAGCATACCAGTAGAGTGTGGCCACGAAGAATCCGCCGCCGATCAGGTTGCCTATCGTCACTGGTATCAAGTTCCTGAATAGGAAGCCCCCCCAGATCAGGTTTGACAGGTTGATGCCTGCCTGGGCTGTAAGTTCAGGGACAGCCCTCAGCATTATCCCCATCGGCACGAAGAACATGTTGGCGATGCTGTGCTCGAAGCCGGAGGCCACGAAGGCCGTTATCGGGAAGAAGCAGGCGAAGATCTTTCCGATGGTGTCATCGGCGGAGGTGGCGAGCCAGACTGCCATACAGACAAGCCAGTTGCATAGTATGCCCCTCGCCACGAGCTGAATGAAGGGCAGGTTGACCTTGCCGTTGGCGATTGCGAGGGCCCTCACCCCCAAGGCGTAACCCCCCATCGAGTAGAAGCCCCCGGCGAATATAATCGAGGCAAGGAGTACCGACCCGATGAAATTACCGATGTATGCGGTGAACCAGTTCTTGAGCACGCTGAAGAGGCTCGACCTATTGTCCAAGTATGAGAGGATTATCAGATTGTTCCCCGTGAACAGCTCCGCACCCCCCAGCACCACCAGCATCAGGCCAACCGAGAAGACGGCTCCTGAGACTAAATTGGTGAGGCCGATGCCTACAAGGGGGATCATGTCCATGGTCACTGTAGTGGCCAGATGAGCGCCGAAACCGATGTACGCACCTGCAAGTATCGCCAATACAAGTATCTTGTTGGGAGAGAGCTGTGTCTTTCTGAGCCCAGACTCCCTGACCGCAGTGGCTATCTCAAAGGGCTTCTTCATCATCTGTAAACGCCTCCTGAGTCTGCTTATGACGTAAAAGGCGAAATAAATACCTTTAGCCATTATTATTTACATCGAATATTTTAGTATATATCATAATATAAAATGAGTAGAAGTTATTATTAAGTATATATCTTCATAAAGGACGTAAAAATAACTAAATATTACGTTAAATGAACTTCGATCCAATAAATTATATCCTCAAGGCCTTATCTCAATATGATACTACTTTGAACGTCTACAACGATTACTGTAGGAGGATTGAGCGTCATATCAGGCCGAGTAGCCACCCCCTCGCCATCAAGATGCTTGAGAGCGTAGATGACGTCCCGGAGGGCTCCAAGAGACCCGTGAGGGACTACGGAAAGTGCATGTCCACGTGCCAAGTCTTCGCCCTCTCGCGCAAGTACGGCGAGACCGTCGCACAGCTCTTCGAGGACATGTGGTGCCCCGAGCCAGTGATAGGCTTCGGCCTTGCCGAGCCTCCTGCCTTCTTTTTCGAGGGCCGGAACCGCTTCCCGGGCGGGGTCGCTACGCTCCAGTCAGGGGCCAACTGGGCGAACGATTTTCCCAGGTTTGAACCAGGGAGATACGTTGGCCTCGTCTCCGGACCCCTCGCGAGCGTCGATTTCGAGCCTGATATCGCTGTATTCTACTGCAACTCAGCGCAGCTCCTGAGGTTCCTCCTCGGGATAGCTTACGAGGACGGCAGGGACTTACCTGTCGTGCTGGGAGGCCACTCTGCCTGTGTCTACGCCATCGTGCCGGCGATGAAGGCGGGCCAGTGCTGGGTCTCGATCCCCTGTAGGGGCGATAGGGGGCGGGCTGGCGCCCAAGACGATGAGCTCATTTTCACGGTCCCAAGGGATCAGATAGGTAGGCTGGCTGAAGGGCTGGAGCAGCCTGGGACGGGTTCATTTCCGACTGGCTTCTCGATGACTGCGGAGTATGGTCTGTCGGAGAGCTACGCTGAGATGGCGCGCCTGATGGGCATGAGGCGGGCTGACGGATCCGAGATTGAAGGGCACTCAGCCGAGAGAAGGAGAAGAGAACTGCAGTACAGGTGACTTACTGATTCCGCCTGTACCCGTTTCCTAAACACGGTCCCCCGACTTTGCGGGGATCTTGTACTTTTTCCTGATCGATGGCTTTGTTAGTATGAAGACGGCACTCGAGTGGGAGCACCTGCCCCTGCTCTGGAACCCGGGGCAGTTGCAGCTCACCCTGCCCTCGTTGTCCCGCACGACGCTGTAGGTGCCGTGGTTACCTATGACGTTGAACCTCCTCTGATCCAGCCTCTCCACCCTGCCCGTCCTCAGGAGCTTGAGGGCCTTCTCGATCATGCGATCTATGTACGAGGGGCTTCTCTGTTCTCGCCTTCTGAATTCGTATGCCGTATTCTTCTTCACTGATTCGTTGCGAGATCTGGTCGTCAACGGTAATTTCCCTCCCATTCACGTTCACACGCTTCCTTATAAGGACACAATAAACCTTCTAAAACAAAACACATCAGAATCCAATACATTAACCCAGCAACTCCACCTGATGGACGCTTGTAGCTAATTCTTACACTAATCTAGTCCTCGGTGCAAGCACGACTCTAGGCAATTTTTAAAGTTGAAGATCGGGTCTTCCATTACTGATCGGCCATGCTTCAGGTGGAAGGGCGGAACCCGGTTCACGAGCTACTGCAAAAAGGTAAGGCTGTGAGGGTTCTGGTCGCCAGGGAGTCGAGGGACGATCCCCGGGTTCAGGAGATCATGCGTTTAGCGGGTCGGTTGAAGACGCCCGTTGAGGTGACTGAGAGATCTGGCCTCGACAAGCTGTCGGAGACGGGGCGCCACCAGGGGGTGATAGCCTTCGTCGAAGCAGAGAGGTACGTCCCCATCAGGCGGATCCTGGATGCGGAGGAGCCCTGTGTTTTAATCCTAGACCGGGTGCAGGACCCCATGAACCTGGGCTCCGTCCTCAGGACGGCGGAGGCGACGGAGGTGAGCGGCGTCGTCATCCCCAAGCGGGGCGGTGTTGGGCTGACGCCCACGGTGCTGAGGGCCTCGATGGGAGGGGGGCTCAATGTCCCGGTCGCCCAGGGCAGCCTGTTCCAAGCGGTGAAGCTGCTGAAGGAGGCCGGCGTGAAGGTGGTGGGCGTAGATCCCTCGGGCACGACCGAGTACTTCGACGAGAGACTGACAGGGGTGCTGGCGTTAGTCCTGGGCGGTGAGGGGAGGGGAATAAGCCCCACACTGCTGAGCAAGTGCGACAGCGTCGTGCGCATCCCGATGAGGGGGCAGATCACTTCTCTCAACGTTGGAGTCGCTGCCGCCGTTGTGCTCTATGAGAGGATGAGGCAGCGGAGATCCCCTGGATAGCTGCAACCGGTATGGTTTACATGTAGCCCTATCGAAGAGGGAGAGTCTACAGCACTTGTGTGCTCACTTGAGATGGGAGAGGACGTCGATGAACCCGTCTATGTCATCCTTAGAGTTGTAGAAATGCGGTGAGACCCGAATGTGACCGACTCGCCAAAGCTCACCGCCCACGCTGATGTGGCCCCCGTGGGCCTCCCTGCCTGTGACCTTGATCCTCTGCTTCATCAGATCTGCGGCTATCTCGGTGGCCCCAAGCTGGTTGAAGCTCACTACGGGTGACTTCGTCCCCTCGGGCGTGAGCATATCCTTCCCTAGCTCGTTGAGCTTGGACCAGAGGTACCCTGAGAGCTCGAGCACGCGGCGCTCCACGTTCTCCATGCCGACTTCGTTGAGGTAGTCAAGGGATCTCTCCAAGCCGTAGGCCCCCTGGAAGTGGATTGTGCCATATTCGAACTTTTCGGCACTCTCCGGCTCATCAAGCTCGGCCTCCGCCCTGTCCCCCTTCCAGATCTGGTTCTTCCAGCCCACCCTGTCAGGGGCCAGCTCCCCCAGACACTCCGAGTCGACGTAGAGGAAGGCAAGGCCTGCAGGTCCCATCAGGTACTTGTAAGGGGCGGCGGAGACGAAGTCCACACCCTCCTCCTTCACGTCAGTGACAAGGGCGCCCAGGGCCTGCGTGGCGTCGACGAGGACCTTCGCCCCATGGTCGTGGGCCATCTCGGCGACCTCCCTCAGGTCGAACCTGAAGCCGTTGATGTAGCTCACCTGGCTCACCTGGACGAGGCGGGTCCTGTCGTCCATCGCCCTCTCCAGGTCGACGATATCGACTTTGCCGTCCACTGCCTCCACGGCCCTCGCCTCCACTTCGTGGCGTTTCAGCGTCGTTGTGTAGAGGGGGTTGTGCTCCCATTCCGGGAAGACAACGTTGTCCCCCCTCTCCCAGCTCATACCGTTGACAACTACGTTGAGGCCCGACCCCGTGCACGCTGTGTAGGCCACCTCCTGCGGTGAGGCGCCTATGAATTCGGCTATCATCCCCCTGACCTTGGCAGCCTTCTCCAGCCACTCGGCCAGGATCGTCTTCGTCCCCTCGGCGTTGAACTCCATCCACCTGTCGAGGAAGGCGTCGTAGCCCTCCCTCACCTGCCGGGGGAAGAGTCCGACGAAGGCGTTGTCCAGGTAGACCCATTCCCTGAGCGCCGGGAAGTCGGCCCTGATCCTCTCCACGTCCATGCTCTCATCCTCCAGCAACTACAGGTTGGATGGGCTGAAAAGCCTTGGGGAGTGGTCAGAGGCCCTCGTGGAGGACCTGATACTCTTTCTCCGGTCCAGGCTTGGTGAGGGACCACTCGAAGCCCCGCTGCGTCGTGACGTACTCCGGCCAGGGCAGGTTTATCGGGGGGTAGAAGTCACGGGGTAGTAGGGGGGCAACCCACTTGGATCCGCCGACTCCGCCCCCTGTCCTCTCGACGAACTCGGCCCTTGCCTTGGCCAGCTCATCGGGGTGTGTGAGCAGGTCGACGATGGTTGCGCCGATCGTCTTCGCGGCGGTGACTATTCCGGGGTCGATGCACGGACTGTAGCCATTGAGGGCGTACCTCGCCCAGGAGGGCACGACGGCCTCGGGATCGGGTAGCCTGAGGGTGGCGTTGGCGGTGTAGAGCCTCGTCGAGGGGGCTGTCCACTGGTACTCGACGTAGTCGTCGGAGCCCTGTGTGGTCACCCAGCTGGGGAAGTCCCTCCTCGTCGCCTCGTCCGGGCCGCCTATGGGCTGCACCTCCTGGCACTCCCTAGTGAAAGGGTCCTCCACAGCCTCGTAGCCGAGGCTCTCCTGAATCTCCCTGCCGAACTTCCTCGCCTCCTCCGAGAACCTGGGTGGTCCAACCATCTCCAGGTTCCTGTAGAGTATCTCGGACAGCGTGACGTTGGTGAGGCCACAGCGGGTCTTGGTGATGATCCTCTTCGTCGCCCTCGTGCCCGTTATCTGGGCCACGCCCTTCGCCGTGTTATCGAGCACCCGTTGTATCTGCTCCTGCATCTCCAGGAGGGGTGCCCTGTGGGCGTACTGGATCTGGGCTATGCGTGGCGGAAGGTTGTCTGAGGTGGCCTGGCCGCCCACCATGATGTACTCGTTGAGGGTCCAGTAGGCCGTGTAGGGGAGCATCGCGTCCTCCACGTACTTCGTGGCGGTGTACATGAGGCAGACGGCGTCCAGGGCCGCTGGTATCCTCCCGCCGGCGTGGCCGGCTATCCTGAAGGGGACGTCCCTAGGCCTGAACCAGTTCTCGGGGTTGATCGTCTCGAAGGTGTAGAGGGTGTTGTAGTAGGATCCCCCCTGGATCTCCCTCCTCACGGCGTTGATGCCGCTCGGGTGGTAGGGCAGAGAGGCGTCGAGGTCGTCGTAGTATCCCTTCGCGGCGTGGACGGGCTTGGAGCCGCAGACCTTCTCGGCGGGCTCCCCCAGCAGCTTCAGGGTGCCCCTCAGGCCGTGCTCCTCCATCGCCCTCTTCGCGGCCAAGAAGCCGAAGAGGGAGGCCGTGCCCAGGGCGGAGTGGGGGTCGGTGTGGCCCGCCGCCCAGGGGTGGAGTCCCTCGTCCCGGGGCTTCCTGTAGGGGACGGCGGCCTGGGAGCAGCCGGGGACGGCGTCGTACTCAGCGAAGCCTCCTATGACGGGTTTCCCCTCGCCCCAGACGGCGCAGAAGGCGGTGGGCATGGCTCCGCTCCCCTCCTCCACCTCGAAGCCCTCTTCCCTGAGCAGCTTCACGTAGGCCGCTGCCGACCTGTACTCCCTGAAGGCGGGCTCCGCGTAGCCCCAGATCTCCCTGTGGAAGTCGGACAGCCAGCCGCGGTTCTCGTCGATAAACCCCAGGGCCGTCTGCTTCTCCTTCTGTATCGAGCTCAAAAGGCTTGAACCTCCTATTCGAATAATCGGGGTTATCATTACTTTAGAGTATGCCCTCGCCCGAACGCTTCAGGGATAAACGCTACCGGTTATAACGAAATTTTTTTTGGGGGGGCTTGAAGCTGTGGGGCCTCTCCTTGCCGGTTTATGGCTCGGCTTCTCTACGGATCATTTTTATGATGCTGTACGGTGGATACACAAAGGAATTCGTCTGCTGAAGGAATCCTCTGATGGTTCTGGGTAAGGGCTCCATCGCTCCGTTCGTCGCCTCCCCCGTCAGCGTCGTCAGGAAGATGCTGGAGTACGCGGAGCTGAAGCAGGACGAGAGGCTCTACGACCTGGGCTGCGGAGACGGCCGGATAGTCATCATGGCTGCGCAGGAGTTCGGGGCATGGGGTGTAGGAGTCGACCTCAACAAGCGTCTCATCGGGGAGGCGATGAAGAAGGCTAGGTCCCTCGACCTGGGCGAGGCGGCCCGGTTCATCCACGGGAACCTCTTCGAAGTTGACCTCAGTAGCGCCGACGTCGTGACGATGTACCTGACTACCGGGGCTAACGAGAAGGTGCGGCCCAAGCTGGAGCAGGAGCTGAGACCGGGGGCGCGAGTCGTGACCCACGACTTTTCCATTCCCAACTGGAGGGAGGAGAAGAACATGAAGTTCAGGGAGGGCTACAGGAGCCACACTATCTACCTCTACAAGAAGAAGACATGACGAACTTTCTAGTTTTTAGGGTTTGAGCGCGCTTAAGGATAAACAGACCGCCGCGCATACAGTGAATTTTATTCACGTGATAGTCCTTTGAAATACCCTATAATCGTGAAAAGTTCTTGAATTACCAACATTAATATACCGACTTCAACTGGGCCCATCTGAATGTATATTCCCAACATGAAAAATCTATTTACTATTAACCCAACCAAGAATCCTGCTAACGCGCCGAGAATCCTTGGAATATATTTCATAGCCTTTTTTTGCGCGCGTGCAATATTAATATCTCTATATACCTTCAAGTTTTTCTTGCTTGGTTTTGCGCGCGCGAACGTTAACGGGATACTGAGGGCGTACAGAGGCACGACAACGGGCGGTTGACTTTGATTTTCTCACACAAAAAGGATCTAAACGGTCTGCGTCAGCTTATTCAAATAGGATTGAATACAATCCATGGGGTAAGCCATGAATATTCACCAATTGATTGCTCTTGGTGGGATGATCGGTCCAATATTATACACACTAATTTGGATCCTAGGAGGAATCCTGCAGCCAGATTACAGTCACATCCGCGACGATGTTAGCTCCCTAATGGCTGTTGGAGCGCCAAACAAGCGATTATTCGACATCATGCAAATGACGAACATCATTCTGGTGATGATATTCTTCACTGATTTGCACTGGGTCATTGATGGAGGGCGAGGCTCGAATATTGGGCCTGCTTGTTTCTTGTTAACCAGCCTCATCAACATCCCTGTGGTATTGTTCTATCCCCTCGATGAAGGGGGTGGGATCGACTCCCCCACAGCACAGATGCATTTGAAACTAGTGATGGTTATGGCGGTCTTGGGAGCAGTAGGAATGCTTGCGATGTGGCATCGGTTAAGTAGCACAGAGGGATGGGTATCGTATGGAACTTATTCTCTAGTAACTTTCATGGCTACTGCCGTTTCTGGAGTTATTTCGACCAAGACAGTTGGGACAAAGATAATGGGGTTAACTGAAAGAATCGTAGTCACACTAAATCTTCAATACATCTTCGTACTAGCATTCAACGTTTTTATAACGAGTGCATAAACTGACTTTTACGAACTTAGCTTTTAATTATAGTTGTTCGATTGTGATGATCTCTCCCCACAGTGCCAGCCTTACAGAGATCCATAGGATCTTCACTCTATTTACGTACTCTATCCTATACTTGATACCTGGTAAAAAGTCGTGACGCCCCTCGAAGGTGTATCTAATGGTTTTGTCACCATCGGAGTGGGCGGCCCACACGATTGTATGTTCGCCATATCTTTCGCTCATCTCGACGTTCTGGACCTCGATGGTTATAACGTTAGCAATGCCTGCGTAGCTGAAGAATCTGTCATAGCTGTACCAAACCCCGTATATCACGAGTAGGATGGCGAGTATGATGAGGGCTGGCTTAATCTTTTCCTTCATTCCTCCCATCCGTTCCTTCATCTTCTCTCGTCTATCCTCTCTGGAATTTCTATCACTCATAATTTGTCATACATAGGTGGATGAATTAAATTATTAAATTTGAGGCACGCGCGCCGAATGACAGTAGCAAAATACGGAAATGGAGTTAATTCTAAAAAGAACTTAGTCTTATATTTGTACAGTTTTGTGTAGGCAAGTGAACTGAATGAAAATATTATCGAAACCGATTCAGAGAACGGATGCTGAAAGATACATACAACTAAGTGTTTTCGGATTGGCGGCTTCCATATCACTGACGCGGTTCATACTGGAGGCCACTGGGTACCCACAGCTCGGTAGCGAGACGTTGCATATAGCACACTGCCTGTACGGAGGCGTCATATTGTACGTCGGGTGTTTACTGCCCCTCGTCTACTCTAACGAATGGGCTCTCACATGGAGCGGGATCCTATCAGGAGCAGGGATGGGGCTGTTTATTGATGAGTTGGGAAAGTTCATGACTGTGAATAATGATTATTTTTTCCCTGCTGCTGCTCCCGTTATCTACGGGTTCTTCCTTCTCACTGTGCTTCTTTACGTTAAGGTAGCGAGGAAGAGTGCCGATATTGTAGAGGAGAGTGAACCAGATGTTTCCTTAGAATTTGTAGCTGAACGTGGTCAACTAGGAGGTTTTGCCTTCAAATGGGCTACTCGGAGTAGACTCAAAATTATAATGTTGACTGGCTTATCCCTCTTTGGTATCGGAGCTTGCATTCGACTAGTCTATTATTATTCTGGAGGTGCCGAATTGCTTGTAACTCTTCTCTACGCAAGGATTAGCGATTTACCGAACATTTCTTCAAATGCGATTTTCCTAGCCACTATTCAGTTATGGTTGGAAGGCATAGTGGGCGTATTGTTGCTTGTAAGTTCGATCTGTATCATACTGGGAAAGGAGGGAATAGGAATTACCTTTGGTTCATATGGTTTGATTCTTTCTCTGGTGGGTGTGAACTTAGTGGGTTTCTATATCGATCAGTTTGGTACTATCGCTAAAGCATTAATTCAGTATCTAATTTTGTATATCTTATACTTTTATCAACGAAAATTTTTACATGCAAGCATTCGTCGCCTAAGCTCACTTACAAAATAAGTAAAAAAGAATATCTTACCACAACAACATTGCGCTCGCAAGCTGAACAGAACAGCTCACGACATAGCAGATTATAGAGAAATCGTATCTTATTGTGTATCTACTCAAATTTTAAGAGGAAATCCGGCAGTTGGCAGATGCTTGGTATCGACAGCCCGCTCCAAGTATCCGCTCCGGGGGTCTCGATCCAGATCGGGGTTATTCCCGCCTTGGCGGCTCCTTGCATGTCGGCCTCGACGTTGTCCCCCACGTGCACTGCCTCCCGCGGCTCGACGCCCAGCTCCTTGAGAACGTGCGTGAATATCCGGGGGTTGGGCTTCCGGACGCCGAGGTCCCGGGAGCAGACGACCACCTGGAAGTGATCGATGAGCCCCGTCTCCATCAACGTCAGCCTGGGCTTGTCGCTCATTGTGTTGGATATCAGGGCTAGCCTGTATCTCCCTGAGAGCCGCCTGAGCACGTCCTCGGTGCAGCCGTAGAGGGCCTCCTCGTAGCGCCTCCTGAAGGCGTCGTGGATCAGCTCCAGCGTACCCTCCTCCGCAGGGATCCCCAGACGGTCGAGCGCCATCCCGTAGACCTGCTCCAGGGTGAGCTCGTCGCCCCTCGCCCTCACCCTCTTCAGGTTTTCGAGTGCTGAGCCTATGGCGCTCTTAAGCCTTCTCAGGTCCGCCGGGTGGCCCAACGCCTTCAGCACGCCCTGGATGTCCCTGTGGAACTCGTCCCAGTCCATGCGCCCCTCTGCGAGCGTGCCGCCGAAGTCGAGCAGGACCGCCTTGATGACCATCGAGGAGTATCGGCCTCCGAGGCTATATCTAGTTTATCCGAGCGACCAAGATATAACTTGGGGGCTTCGATAGTACCTCCACGGCTTTCAAGATTAAACGGCTGGAGTCTGGAAAAAATGGCTTCGGGAGGGGTCTACTGTCTCTGCATCGGCATTCGAGACGATCTGAACGTGGGGATCGGGGCCCTGGGAGTAATATTTTTCCCAGAGGGCCGCTACATATACGTCGGCTCCGCCCTGAACGGCCTTGAGGCCCGAGTGCGGAGGCATCTCAGGATGAGCCGTGGTGTCTACACAGCCATCCACTGGCATGCCGACTATCTGCTGAGCCAGCCCGAGGCGGTCGTCGAGAAGGTCTACGCACTTGAGACAGCCGAACGCCTGGAGTGCGACATCGCCGGCACCGTCTCAGAGCACGGAGAACCCGTGAAGGGGTTCGGCTGCAGCGACTGCGGGTGTCATAGCCACCTTTTCAGGGTGGGGCGCTGGAACTTCCTAGAGGGCCTCGGAATGAGGGAGATCAATATAGATGATATCTGATCGCTGTCATCCTCATAGGAGCGCGGGCGGTTACCTCAGGTGTTAAATATGACGCTACTTTCAAAGGAGTAAAGATCTGGTAGGGTGCTGGACGCTGGACAAGTTCAAGGCAGACATCGATACCACCCTCAGGAAGATGAGGGAGGAGCTGGACGACCTCGAGTACGGCAAGATGCTGGAGCTCCGGGACAACCTGCTGAGCCTGAACCAGAGGAACGTGGTCAAGATAAACCACTCCGTGATGGAGCTCGTCTGCGCCAAGCACCTGACGCAGAACGGCTTCGACGTGAGGCTTGAGCACACCGTTGACAGGGTCTCCTGCGACATATACGCCGTGAAGGGCTACGGCTCCGTCATCGTTGAGGTGGAGACCGGCTTCGTCCCGCCCGAGCACGCCCTCGACCCAACGACCTACCTGAGGGCGAGGATCGCCAGCAAGATCACGAGGTACAGCGGCTTCGCGAACAAGTTCGTGCTCGCCACGCCCCCCTACTACATCATGCAGGTACCTCCCGCCCTCACGAAGCCCCCCCGGTTCAGGACTGACTCGGAGATATCATCGATCAAGGGGCTCTGCGACCTCTACTACTCTAACCCGCCCGTCTCCACGGAGGAGATCAGGAACGCGAGGCTCCACTCCATCTACGCCGTGAACGTCGACGACGTCTCCGTCTCGGAGTGGGAGGTCAACGAGTACCTGGGCAAAGCAGCCCTCTGGAGCGTCTGACGGGCCCAGAAAGGTTTATGAAAAGGCGCCATATCTAGAAGGGAAGGATCTGAAAATGGCCGTCTCGACCCCCGTCCTCGGCCTCGGGCTCGCCATGATGAGCCTCGGGGTCTTCCTCGTCCTGCTGAGCATCTGGCCGAGGGACGAGAAGACGGTCGTCGAGAGCCGATCAGTCGGCGTGATCTTCGTAGGCCCCATCCCGATAGTCCTAGGAGGCAACCGCAAGTGGCTGTTCGCGGCCATCCTAGGGGGCTCAATCGTCGCATTATTACTGGCTGTGGCCCTGATCAGGCCGGGAGGGCTCTGAGGCTTGCTGGTGGGATCCCACAGGGCGCTCAGGGTCGCCGGCGCGCTTCTCATAGCCTTCGGGCTCTTCGTGACAACCCTTGCCTTCGTGCAGGACGAGATGGGAGAGGGCGGCATGGTCATCGTTTTTCCCTTCGTGCTCGGTGGCGTGAGTGGCCCCACGGCAGTGCTGCTGACGCTCATCTTCGCGGGGATCTTCATCGCGCTCTCGTTCCTGCCATGGCTCATCTTCAGGGGGAGGCCGGGCTGGGGGGAGTACGCGCCCCTGGATTTCGGCCTCAGCGCGGATGAATCCGAGGAGATGGACTACATGATAACCCTGGAGGTGCCCGATCACGTCAGGAGGAGGGTTCTGATCGAGGGCGAGGGGAGCGTCCTCTGGCTCAGGAGCGGCGCCGACGGCAGCTTCGTGAGGAGGTACACCATGCCCGAGGGGTTCGAGGTGGGAGAGTTCGAGTACGAGTACGAGGGCTCCTACCTAGTGCTGAAGCTAAGGCTGAGGAGAAGCGTATAGGGCGTTATCA
>Ga0209427_10001556_pt1 | contig 26560 bp, 28 predicted proteins | sample DeeMarSWOR136_30_FD_187465 | JGI IMG/M metagenome (GOLD analysis project Ga0209427, IMG submission 187465) | Marine sediment microbial communities from White Oak River estuary, North Carolina - WOR-1-36_30 (SPAdes) (version 2) | ecosystem: Environmental > Aquatic > Marine > Intertidal zone >...
GAGATTTGAACTCACGACCACGTGCACCCCAAGCACGGATCCTACCAAGCTAGACTACGGTCCCGCAGCGTACTAGGAAAGACAACAACACTAAAAACCTTACCCTCAGAGCATCTTTATCAAAGACCCCTCACTTGGCCCCCCCTGAAGACTCTGATAGCCAATTTCACCTGAACGGGAAACACCAAGAAGATAGTCGACACGCTACAGACCGAGCTAACCGCCGATGTAGAGAAGATCAACGAGGAAGGCAGCAGACATGGCCCTCTCGGCTGGCTCAAGTCAGGGAGACAAGGGGCAAGCAAGGCCTACATAGAGAATCATCCCCTCGAAGCTGAACCCTTCAACTACGAACTGGTGGTGATGGCCGGCCCAGTGTGGGCGGGAAACGCGTCAGCGCCTATGAGGGCGTTTATTAAAAAGTACCGAGACAGCCTCCCCGAGACCGCCGTCTTCCTAACACAAGACAGCCACGACGTGACCCAAGCCTTCACAGATATAGATGAACTACTGAACAAGGAACCCATGGCGCGTGGAGACGCGAGTAGGCAGGCGATCCAAGCCGATGAACCCTCTGAAGAAATACAAGAGTTTCTCGAAAAATTTCGTGCTTAAAGCCAGCTCATTTTTCTAGATTACATGGCTGACCATAAATACGAGGAACAACAGTACGATGTACGGTGCAGACAACTTGAACAGCCACCACGCCGCCCTACTAGACTGGTCCCTGCTCAATCTACGCCCGATTATAATCAATGGGATGTTCAGAGCAGTTACCCCCACGACATACGTGAAAGATTTAGTCCACGGCGTCAACAAGTAAGACGATGAGATCATCGCAGCGAGCGCCACCTGAACCCCCTTTATGGCCTTCGCCTCAGGGAGCACTGTGGGAAGCATGGGCACTCCTACCCTCAAGTAATCCTTCTTATATGCGTATGCGAGGCTCCACAGGTGAAGAGGTCCCCAGATGGCCACCAGACAGCCCAATAGGAAGCCAATGGGAAAAAGCGGTGCACCCCCCATGTACCACCCGAACCAGGCAGGCGCAGCCACGCTGGGAGCGTTGGCGAGAACGTTCCACATGCTCCTCCTCTTGAGAAACATGGAGTAGATAACCAGGTAGCTCCCAGCGCCCTCGATGAGAATAAGAACAGAAGTTGGTCCCAGCCATAAGGCGATGACGCCTGCGGCCGCCATCAGCGCTAAACTGAACGCCAGTGCAGATGAGGGAGGAATAGAGCCAAGAACCAAAGGACGCCCACTTGTGCGAGCCATCCCCGCGTCGATGTCTCTGTCAATATAACAGTTCAACCCGTTGCTGCCCATAACAGCGAGTGTAACAGCCATGAAGCCTACGAGAAACCAACTCATCGAAAAGGGATCACCGTCGAAGAAGAATGACGAGCTAAGGAAAGAGGTTGCATAAAGAGCGAGAAGCGCCAAGGTGACCTTAGGCTTAAGAAGCACACCGTAATTATACAGCAAACCCATTGTAAGCCTCTAGAGCACTCCCAGCCTCTTCGCCGCTAGTTCGAGCAGGTCAAGAACCTCGATCTCGATGCCTCTCTCACGGACGCCGTCTGTGAACGCCAGCTTGCAGGCAGGGCAAGCCGAAACAAGTATGTCGGCGCCCTTTTCCTTCGCTTCCGTCAGCCTCCTAGTTACAATGTCCAGCCTCATCTCGTTGTTCACTGCCTGAAGGAGGCCGCCGCCGCCACAGCACCTGACATCAATACCGTTCTCATCAAACTCTAGCGGCTCCTTCGTCAGGTATTTCAAAGCCTCTCTAGGGGCCTCGATGACGCCACCGAGCCTTGATAACTCGCATGGGTCGTGGTAGATGACTTTCTCATCCGTGGGCTCCACCTTAAGTCTCCCGGAGACCAGCACGTCTCTCAGGTACTCTACAGCGTGAAGGATCTCAAACTTGGGCTCCCTGCCCAGTAACTTGGGGTACTCGAACCTGAAGACCCTGTAGCAGCCTGCGCACCCGGTGATCACCTTCTTTACCCCCCTGGACTCCAGAGCCTCGACGTTATGCAACGCGTACTCCATCGCCGTGTGCTCGTCTCCAGAGATAAGGCTCGGGTTACCACAGCACCACTCGTCTTCTCCGAGAACAGTCCAGTCCTCTTTCACCTCGTTGAGGATCGAGGCGATGCTGAAAGCGACGTCGTGGTTGGCTCCCTTGAACGCTGTAGTGCACCCCACAAAGTACGCTACCTCCGCCTGTTCCTCCTCGGGGATCTCGTGTAGGTCGGTGTAGTCTACCCAGTCGAGGCGCTCATCAGGGTCAAGACCGTATGGGTTCATGTTTTCGTCGAGCATCTTCCCGAGTCTTGCGACGTTGATGGGTGTCCCGCCTAGATCAGCGACTATCTCTCTTATCCTGCTCCACAGCTCATGGGTCTGGAACCCGAAGGGACACGACTCCATGCATCGACCGCAGAGAGTGCAATGATACGCGCTCTCCGAGAGCTCCTCCACATCCTTCTCCGTGATCTCGGTTTTACCGAACAGTTTGGTCAGGAAGTTGTATTTCTTGTCGTAGAGCTTCACGGCCATGGCGGATCTGACACCGGGTGCGTGGAGTGGGTCCTTGGACTCGTTATAAGCGGGGCAGTTTTCAGTACACAATGCGCAGTGGGCACAGGTATCTAGCTCCATCACCTGGCGTCTGGTGAACTTACCCAAGCTGGCCTTGGCTTTCTTGTTCAGTTCAGCGGTCAATCTCCTTCCTCCTGGAGCCGTAGATGGCGGGCGCAATCACGCCTGTGATTATGTGAATGAACTTGCTGAACGGCACATACATGATGAAAAGCTGCGTGAGGATGATGTGTATGTGAAACCAGTGAGAGTTAGGAATAGTCTCCAGATGAAGCACGACGAAACGGGGAATGAACACCACGTTATAAAGTGTTGCAGGGACCCCCTCCGGGGGCACAAGCCTCATGCCTTGGCCGGCTATGCTCTTCAACAAAAGAAGCACCAACGCGATGTAGTCGTTGGGCATAGAGGTCAACTGCTTGTTCTCCAGCATCACCCGTCTGACGAGGAAGTACACCTGGGTGACTATGAAGACGTAGCCGACATAGATGGGCAGCGTATGCACCATAAACTCGGCGAACGCGTGGCCAAAAGCCTCGAACATGTGAATGGACCAAATATGGAAGCCCCTCATATGCCCGAAGACGATGCCCGCCACGCTGCCGTGGAACAGGAACAACGCGAGCCACATTGCCTTGTCTGTCCTCCACGTCTTCCTGAATAACACAACATCCAGTAGCACGTACTTGACGGACTCCACCGGGTCCATCCTGATCTTCTCGTGGTCCGGTGGACTGGAACGCCACCTCATGACACGCAAAGCCACCCCGATAAATGTCACAACTAAAGTGATGTACGGTAGTTTCTCGACAGAGAATGCATAGATAGCCGCCAACAGACTGTTCAAGGCAATCACTTTCCACACCATTATCTAGCAACCTGACTATAATTCTTACGAAAAGCGAATCCTCACGGATATCATTCGCCATCTTTTTTATTCAATCCATGTCAACTTTCTCGATATGCTGCCTTCAATGGAAAAAGAGTCTTCGAAGGGTTCTACCCTACAATGGAAGACGATGATATTGATATGATACTATTGAGTTTGTTGTTTGTTACATTTTTTAATATTAGTAATTGTGTTTTCTGGATTTAGTAGAAAAACGTCTGTTGTGCCTACTTTGTCTTCTCTGTAGCCTTAACTAGATCTTTGGCGATGTCCTCGATGCTCCGACCCTCTGTCTCAATGTTCATTTTTCTGGCGGCTATTAGTATAGCCTCCCTTTGTTCTTCTTCCTCGGTCTTCGGCTCACTTTGTTTTATGGGTTCCTTGGAAGCTATTGTGAACTCTCTTGATGCTGCTCCTAATGATTTGGCTAGTTCAGGCAGCTGTCTACCTCCGAAAAGAATCAATATTAAGAACAATATTAGGAGAAGCTCAGTGTTTCCGAGGCCTATCATTTTGGTGTTACTCTCCTAGATTGAAAGTAAATTTAATACGGATTTAAGCATTGCTAGATGTATCACATATAATACATTTCTTTCGAGTATGACATCCATCAACATGATTAGTAAAAATATACGAGTGCTCAAATTAAACCTCAATTACTCTTCCGTTTATGTTAGAAGTAGAATTAAAAATTGGGGTGGGAGTTATAGAACAAGTTGACCTGCTGTGAGTATTACATATCTCAGAAGGAATCCGCCGACAAGTATGAAAATAAAGCTAAGCATTGAGATTGGTACCTGGAGTTCTTTTCCTATGTACTTCCCTTTTAGTATAAAATAGGCTACGCCCAGAGGCAATATTAAGCCAAAAACTATGTAGACGAAGAACAGCATCGAAAGGCCTCCTAAAGTTAGCAATGCGCCGAAATGTCCCGTCACGATCTCTATGAGCACTAGACCCATCTCTACTATTATCATGGCTAAGACATACTTCTGGCTGCCAACCAAGACATCTGCAAAACGTTGTTTGTCATCTACAAGTTCCTTGAAGTCTGTTGAGAAACGTGGCATGACCAGGGCTATCAATGGAATCAACAGCAGAGACATCGCTAGACCCGTTAGACTTCCTGATATGATGAATGTCCATGGTAAGAAGGGTGAAGCCCAGAATGGCCTTCCTCTCGAAAACGCTAAGAGAAGCCCTGTATAAGCGGTTGTTGATGCACCGAGGACAAAGCCAACTATCCCCAACAGCTTCCGAACTATCTCTAATCCATGGAATATCCAGAGCACAGCCGTTAGCAGGGCCATAACTGTTAGGGCCGAGATTATCCAAGTACCCACTGACATTATTGAAGTTGGGAAGTGTATGAATGCGTTCAGTATACCTAGAGGGTCTACCTTGAAACGACCTAGATCCAAAACGAGAAAGACAAGACCGACGATTATTGAGACGATGCTGACGTAAGTGCCGGCCTTCGCAAGTTCCTTGAATTTCTCTTTTCCGAATAAGTCAGCCAGCGCCGCTATCATGAATGCGCCTCCAGCCAAGCCTCCTACAAAGATGTATGCCGCTAGTAGAATTCCCCAACTAATTTCTGCCATCTCATTCACCTCCTTCAGCTTCTGCTACCTTATTCATTCTCTGTGAATAAAGTTTCAAACCAGCAAGTAAAGCTCCTCCAATCAGGATCCCTGTCCCTGCGAACTTTGTAATAATATCCTGTTGGTATTCACCCGCCGTCGCCTTGGTGTGGCTTGGGAATCCAAGCTCCGTGAATGGGACTTCAGATATATAGATCCAAGACGTTCCTCCAACTTCGTCAAGACCATATATATAGTTCCCTTCGGCACTAGCTTCAGCTGCTCTTCTCCTTGCTTCCTCCAAGCTTGTAAGGACCAGTGTGTTAGTTGGACAGGCTTGTACACAAGCCGGCTCGATGTTTTCCTTTAACCTTTCTGAGCAGAACGTGCATTTTTCTATTACTTTGTTCTCCTCATCAAACTTGGGAACATCAAATGGGCAGGCATTTACACAGTAAGCGCAACCGATACAGAGTTCCTTCCTATATATGACGGGGCCGTCTTCTGTTTTAACAAGCGCAGTTGTCGGGCATGCTGTGACGCAGTGAGGTTGGATGCAATGATTGCATTGTATTTTTGCAAACGTCCACTTTAAAGAGTCTTGAGAACCTGTTTTTACGAACCTGACGTATGTATATGTTTGTGGTGATAGTCCTGGCGGGTTGGTCCATTCCAATTTGGAATCCGAGTTTAACTCAGTTGGTGTAGCCTCGCGGTCGTTCCAGCGTTTACAGGCTACTTGGCAGGCTCTGCATCCTATGCATCTTCTCAAATCAACTAATACAGCTTTACTCATGTTTCATCACCCTAATCCCTCGCTATGTCGCAGAGGCATGTCTTAACCTCCGGAATATTGGCGGTAACATCAACAGCGTCTATAGTGATTTCATTTGCACTGGGACCTGTGCTTAGACCCTTGAAGCCCCAGTGCCAAGGCATCGCTGCCACGTGAACGTCTCTTCCGTTTATTCTAATTGGCTTAATACGGTCCGTAACATTGACTTTCACACGTATTCCAGTCGTGTCTCGAGCCGTCCTGACTCTCACGTAATCTTCGGCGTCTACACCAAGCTCCGCCGCGTGCTGGGGGCTAATCTCTACGAACATTTCTGGATGTGCCTCCACAAGCCATGGCAAGTTACGTGTCATGGCTCCTGCTTGCATGTGCTCGGCCAGTCTAAAGGTGGTAAGCACATACGGGTATTCACTTGGGCTTCCAACCGTTACGGGGAATCGATCATCCCACATGGAAGGATACTTGCTCGCCAGGTCCTCGTCCGGGCTTTCTAGCGGCTCGTTGTGCAGAGGCATGCCGTGATGTAATGGGTTCCAGATAGGCTTATCTGAATCAAACAGATGTCTAGACCATATAGCAGCCTTGTCAAGCCCTAACCAGACGTCATTGTTGTGCGCCCACCAAACGAAGAATGTTTTCAGACCTGCTGGGTCCTCGTTGATGTTGTACAATACTCTCTGGTTGTCCATCCAACTCCATGCCCAGTTCTTGTGGAAACCATACTGTGCATCTTGTTGACTCACAGGTCTAGGATCACGCCTCTTCGCGAGAATTCCGTCGAGTTCCGGCCTTAGGCTGTCATTCCAAGACCCACGGTACAAGACGTTGCTCCAAAGCGTAGGATGACCTATCTCTTTGTAGACCGCCTCAGCTGTCTCACCTAACTCCAAATTGTATGGGGTGGGCCATACGGCCTCGACGGACTTGGGGAATTCGTACTGGGACATCTCAGAAGGCATCTTGAAGCCCATGTTCCGTATCCTCTTGAAGAGCTGTGAACAGAACCATAGTTCGTCTCTGCATTCCCCCGGTGGCTCAACGGCCTTCCAGTGCCACTGTACCCAGCGGCCAGTGTTCGTAATACTTCCTGAACGCTCCGCCCTAGTCGTCCCTGGGAGGACAATGTCTGCGAAGTGAGCCGTCTCTGTCTCAAATATCTCGTTGACTACAACGAAGACGCCAGGTTTGCTCAAGGCCTCTCTTATTACATTTGCGTTGGCGTTTGAGACCGCGTTGTTTTCTCCGACAATTATTGCGACTTTGATCTTTCCGTCAAGCATCGCTCTGAACAACTGTGTTGTGGCGTTACCGTTACCAATTGGCATGTCACAAACAACGGGTTCGTTATCGGGATCCATGCCTGGGACAGTGCCGATCTGCATGCCCCAATTTTGTTCAAGGTTTTTCCAAGTCCCAAAATGCCTTGCATCCCAACGCTCCTCTATTTTATCGGCTGGAGTGTATGTTGCTCCGCCTTCAGCTCCGCCGGGCCTCGTTGAGGCATCCGAGTTCTTCCACTTTTGGTATCTTCTAATATCTTGAAGGTTTCTCGGTGGCGCCCTGTATCCCATGATTAGATGAGATAGTAGGTTCATATCGGTTGAGCCCTGTACGTTGCTGATGCCTCTGAGGGCATTGACGCCTCCGCCGGGAACACCCATGTTGCCGAGTAAGAGCTGGAGTATCGCCTGAGATCTAATAGCTTGCGTAGCATTGGTGTGCTGCGTCGTCCCCATGGCGTAGTAAATGTTGCTCGGTTTGTTCGAGAAGAATGTTTGCGCAACCTCTCTTAATTTATCAGCTTTGATGCCTGATATCCGCTCAACTTCATCTGGAGTATAGTCGGCGACTATTGATTTTAGCTTACTGAATACCGAGTTCGGGTTTGTCATCCAGTCTGCTAGGAAGTTGCCGTTCATATCGTACGGCGCATTCGTCCTTGACTCGACGAACGCGGTGTCAATGTGCTGAGGCATCTCGTGTATTAGTAAGTGGATTAAGCCAACGAATATTGAGGCCTCTGCTCCAGACCTGTACTTTGCATATATATCCGCTTTGGAGGACGTTCTGTTGAATCGGGGATCTAGGTTAATGATTATTGCTCCGTTATCTTTTGCCTCTAAAACCCACTTGAACTCCATTGTGTGGCTCTCGACTGGGTTACTCATGATGAGGAAGCACTTGGAGTTCTTGGCATCGATAATATGATTGGTCATTGCTCCAAAACCAAAGGTATTAGCCAAGGCAGCCACTGTGGATGCGTGGCATTTTCTGGCTTGGTGCTCAACATTTGTAGAACCTAACAGTGAGATTAACTTTTTACCAAGATAACACTCTTCATTAGTCCAATACGACGAGCCGTGCCACATTACAGGGGAATCTTTTCCACTTCGGTAATAATTTTGAACAACTTCGCCACCCACGATCTCTTCATGCATATAGTTGTGACTCTCAGTTGCTTCAACAACTTTCTCCGCTATCATCTGCAAAGCTTGATCCCATGAAATGTACACCCAGCCAGGATCCTCGTCAACTCCTTTGTTGGGATTTGTCCTCATCATTGGTCTTGTGAGACGACGCTCGCTATTTACCAGTTGTATGTATGCTGCGAGCTTGCTGCACGTTGAACCTTTATTTATTGGGTGATAAGGATCCCCTTCAGCCTCAATTACTTTACCACCCACTTCAGTTAAGATGACTCCACAGCCTCCGGCACAATAGACACAAATCGATGGGATCCTACGCCCCATTTTATAGAGTGCCATCTTCTCTTCTCCTACACTCCTTGAGAATGCCATAGATCCTAGTAGGGAACCACCTTCACTTGGTAGACCAAATACCGCAGGAACAGCGGCACAAAGCTTCAGGAAGTCTCTTCGAGTAGTTTTAAATGAATCATTATTAATCGACATTTGTGTCAAGCTCCTTTGTACACATACTTCTATTACATATTTAAAATATGTACACACATTCTATTCGCTCGAGTGTAAAAACCCAATATGGACACGTAGGATTTAATTACGTATAAAAGATTGTCATCATGCGAGTTCAATGGAAAACTATTCATATAAGGATTGAATTCACCATTGGAGGTAAAGTAGATGGCAAAGCCCTCCATTAGAGATCAGATGACTAACGTTGAATCCGCGATAGTAAATTATCCCAAATATGAAAAAGTGTTGAGTCTTCATAACAGAATATTAAATATATTGTTACCTTTGGATGAATCAGAAAAAAGAGGGGCAAAGGTCGCTATGAATTATGAAACTCTCAATAATATACTCGAAAAGACAAATGCTACTAAAAAACCCATGATTAATTTTTTTAAAGAGTCTGATTTTGATATAGATGTACTCTCAAATGTAGCTACGAATATTGTTAAACTATTGATTGATGTCAACGCTGATGGCGATGAATTGAGGCATTATGTAAAATCTATGGAGAATGGAGATGTTGCGGTAAGTGAAGCTATTGATTCTATCCTCAGAGAAGATTCTAAATGGTTCAAATATGAAAGCGAAAAATATGGCATCGACTCGTCTCTTTTGCTTCTTATTTTTGATTCTCCTCTAAAACCATTTTTTGAGCAGATAGCGCGAAACGTTGAAGAAAAAATTAAAGAAACTTGGTGGGAGTCTTACTGTCCCGTTTGTGGGCGTCAGTCAGCAGTGGCTAGAAATATAAAATTGAAGCGTTATATGGTATGCATCTATTGTGGTTCAGAGTATCTAGTTGACATGTTTAAATGCATAAATTGTGGGAATAATGATCCCACCTCGATGGGTTTTATAAAAATTAAAAGAAATGATGAATATGAGCTGAATTATTGTGAAGTGTGTAACCACTATATAAAAATCCTTGAAGAGAGTTTAAGCGTAGAAAAAATCCCTTCCGGACTCGAAGACTTACTTACTAGAGAGCTGGATAATATTGCCACAGGCAGTGATCTGTGTCTAAAAAGAATATAAATGCAGTAATTATTTCCAGATTCATCCCCAAGGAACCTCTTCCTCTTCCTTTTTCATAACATGGAAATCATTTCTTTTTTCTTCGTCATCTCCAATAATTATTGTCTGCTTTGTATCTTCATATTGTAGTATGGATGTCCAGAGATCATATGTTCCATTGGTAAGTTTGTTAAACTCGTAAGAGCCTGTCTTTGGGTCGATTTTCGAGTTCTTGTTCATTGTTGGGCGAATTAGTATGACCAAACCATTTCCTATCTGTTCCCTTGTTTCCTTATCAATGATGAATCCATATATTCTAGAGTTCCCCATTTCCTCTTCTAGTTGAAAGTCCAATCTTCTTTCTTCGCTATCCTCGACGCGAATTTCTTTCTCTTGTTTAACAAATCCCTTAAGCTTAACATTGATTGTGTGCGGACCTGGTTCAACTTCAAATTTATAAGATCCATCGAAAAGAGTGATTTTATCCTCCTTCTCACATTTTACATTCACACCCGCTAAAGGTCTTTCCTTACCATTACTGACGTAGCCAAAGATAGTTGCTAGTTTACTTTTTTCATTCTCGCCCAGAATATTATTCATACTCATCCCATGTTTACTTACACAACATGTAATAGGTATTTCGAAAAAATTTTGAGTTCATTAATACTATTAAAAATTTTGTGTACAACATTGTTATATTTAAAAAATAAAAAAGATAATTATCGACTTTAAAGAAAATGTTATAAAAAGAGAGAAAGATGAAAAAATTAATCAAGTGAATAGAGGTATGGAAATTAACCGGAGATTATTAGTGGTGATCATTTACTATTTTGGCTTTTGTATGCATATTTACCATCGTCACAAGACGCTGAATGCTCAGTAAGGTGATCTCTAGTAAAAGAAAAAAAGAGAAGATGATACAGACAGAAAGACGCCTTAATCGTTTAACAAATCCTTTATCTGATCGAGCATGAAATCATTACAAGGATTGACATAATATGATGGGAAACACAGAGCTAATATTCATCCTGTTTATCGTCCTTCTACTATTTGGGGGAAGAAAACTCCCTGAACTGGCGAGATCCATGGGCGAGGCTATGAGAGAGTTCAACAAGGCTACCAATGAGCCAGTGAAGTACATCGATGAAAAGACGCGAAAAGAGCAAGAAGAGAAGCAGGCTATCATTGACGCAGCAAAAAAGCTAGGGATCGAGGTAGAAGGCCGAGATATTAATGACATAGCTCAGGACATCGCCAAGGCGACCCAAAAAGTGGAGTCTGAATAACTCCAACACCGGTGCTCCCTATGTCAGAGGATGAGGAACTCGGTATATGGGATCATGTTCAAGAGCTTTCTTCAAGGCTTAGACGCATTATGGTGGTTCTACTTATTACGATGATGATTGTGATGTCACTGCCAGCCGACCTATCAAAGATCGTTAAACTGGACTTTACTGATTACACGCTTTTTGTGTCCAAAATTATGGGTTTAATTCAGGAGACTCTTCTCCCTGAGGGCGTTACTCTTATAGCGTTCAACTGGCTGGATAGCTTCTACATTTATGTGATAATCTCGTTTACTATCAGCCTCATCATCTGTCTACCGTACGTCGCTACTCAGATCTATGCATTCTTGGCACCTGCTATCTACGAGAACGAGAAGAAAGGCTTGTTTGTTTTCGTAAGCATGTTCGTTTTGCTTTTTCTTCTGGGTGTAACATACGCTTACTTCATCCTTATACCTGCCACTTTCAAGGTACTCTACCAGTTCGTGTACCAGACACGGGTGATGCCATTCTATTCGGTGAAGGACTTTTTTGACATCATATCATTCGGGTTGGTCGGCTCGGGCCTCTTCTACACTTTTCCCCTCGTGATATACACACTCGTAGTCATAGACATAATCATAGTGGATGACCTACGAAAAATGAGGAAACACCTCTTCTTAGCGCTCGCAATAGTTACAGCATTCTTAACACCCGACCCAACTCCTGTGTCAATGTTGTTAATGACCATACCCTTCTACATTCTCTATGAACTAACTATCATCATACTCAGCCGTATCATGAAGAACAGGCCCAGCAGGGTCATCGAAAAAGGTTTACAGGCATCATTGAAGTTGCTGGGAAAAATTGAAGGCTCTAACTTCGATTATTAGTACAATCCCACCAAAATCTAGCTAGTTACCCGGAGACAGTTATCTTATGAATCCGAGAAAATATGCTTGTGGCTCATATAGTATTAATGATAACAAGTAGTGGTGTTGAGTCATGGTGGTATTCTACGACACTATGAATTAGTGCCAGTAATAATTACTATCGTTAAATTCAGAGATATAGTATACTGAGATTAAATTATGTAAAAAAACATTTTTTAAATTGGAGAAAAATTTTATATCAGGAAAGAAAAATGGACTCGATAAAAAGATTTCGTGACTCTTCAGATCAGCCATATCTTAGATCAAGATTTTTATAGACTAAATCGATGTTTATATAGACTATATATTATTAAAAAAATTTACTGAATATTAAAAAGGGATAAGATATTATCGTATGCAATTAAGATATAATTATCAGAAAAAGCTCTCTAAGAAAACTATTTATGTCCAGATGGACTGAAATGGCTTCATGACCAAGTCAACTTTTATTTGTTACTTATCAAGTAGTGTGGAGGAGATACGATGTTCACATTGAGCGGGTCTCAGGCCTTCTGGATTTTCACTGGGATTGAACTAGGATTTCTAAGTGTAGCGATTCTCGCCGCTAGACTAATCAGCGCAAAAAACCCAAACAAGACAAAGACCACAATCTATGAGTGTGGACAGAAGCCCTTTGGTGAGGCTCGATCGTTCAGGCTTCTTGGTATTACACGATACTTTGGATACGCGGTGGCATTCTTCGCCTTGGACGCTTTCGCGTGGATAATACTCACTTCCGCCATCTCCGTCAGCTTCACCTTGGATGTTGTGAGCATCATCATCACATACAGCTTCATCGTAGCCCTCGCATTGGCGTACTTCCTTGTTGAAAGAAAGAACTTGGTGAGATGATGACCGAAGAACAGACCATTAAAAGAGCCTTCGACAACATCCCAGGTAGCGGGGCCGCCTACAATTTAATTGACTTCATCGCTGGTTGGTCGCGCAAGTACAGCATCTGGCCCATACACTTCGTAACTGGGTGCTGCAGCCCAGAGTTCATGCAGGTCTCAGGAAGCCGCTTCGACATGGAACGCCTAGGCGTCCTGCCTTTCGCCAGTGTCCGACAGTGTGACTGCATCATGGTCGTGGGCGTCGTCTCCCGGAAGATGGCTTTGAGGGTCAAATATCTCTACGACCAGATGGGTGACCCGAAGTACGTCGTCTCCGTAGGTGCATGCCCAACTGGTAAGGGTCCTTTCCACGACTCGTACGCCGTCGTTGCGGTAGACGATTACGTCCCGGTAGACATCTATATCCCCGGGTGTCCGCCGCGCCCCGAGGCCATCATACATGGTATGATGCTTCTTCAGGAGAAGATAAAGAAGGAGAGGAGAATAGGTGTCAAAGATTAGCGCTGCCGACTTCGTCAAGGCGTTTCAGAAGGCTCATCCTGAAGCAGTTAAATCCATCGAGTCAACGGACCCGAGGAGAGCCGACCTCGTGGTCAACAACGAGAGCTTCATCGACGCCGCAAAGTCGCTTAGAGACAACTTCGGGTTACTCATGCCCGTCTCAGGGGGAGCCATAGACTATCCTGACGATAACAGGATTCAGATGATCTACTACCTGATGCACCCCGGCAGCAGATTCATGTTAACCTACAGGGTGGACTTGAACAGGGATGAACCGAAGCTTCCCAGCTTAACCCAGGTATGGGATGCCATGAGCTTTCATGAGAGGGAGGCCCATGAAATGTTTGGCATAGAGTTCGATGGTCACCCGAACATGATTCCATTTCTGCTTCCGCCCGACTGGAAGGGAGGGCACCCCCTCCTAAAGGACTTCAAGGGGGAAGGCCAGCAATGAGAGAGCCGATGATAGAGCCCGATGTGATGCGCATAAGCTGGGGCCCCCAGCACCCCATGAGCGGCCAGACAAGAGTGCTGCTCGATGTAGACGGGGAGAAGGTCCACAGGATCATCGCGGATCTGGGGTTCACCCACAGGGGCATCGAGAAGATCCTTGAGAACCGCAGCTTCTTCAGCGGCATCATCCCAGTAGACCGCATGGCTATGGTGGACACCGCCAACATGAGCATAGGATACGTCACAGCCATAGAGAAGGCTGCGGGACTAGAGGTGCCGGAAAGGGCCAAGTGGATAAGGACCCTGGTATGCGAGATGAGCAGAATCAACAGCCACCTTTACGCCTTCGGGCTACAGGCAGAGTCCACGGGGTACTTCCCGGCGGTATTCCTCTGGACCACCGTCGACCGTGAGGTGCTCCTGGACCTCTTTGAGGAGCTGACAGGGGCTAGGTGGAGCTTCAACCACTTCTTCCCCGGAGGAGTACACCATGACCTCCCTGACGGGTTCGCGGATAAGGTTCTCAAGGCTGTGAAATACCTGCGGGGCCGGTTCAAGGACTACTGGGACGCCATGGTGGAGAACCCCCTCTTCGAGAACAGGTGCGATGGCGTCGCAATCTTGAAGCCGAAGGACGCCCTGAAGCTGGGAGCCACGGGACCCGTCTTGAGAGGCTCAGGCATCGATATCGACATGCGTCGCGAGGAGCCATACGACGCCTACGGCGACTTAGAGTGGGAGGTAATCACGGAGGACGCGTGTGACGTGATGGCCCGTACAAAGGTGAGGTACCACGAAATCGGACAGGCACTCAACATCATGGAGCAGATCGCACAGAGTATCCCGGACGGCCCGGTGAAGGGCAGGGTCAACGCCTTCATGAGGGTGCCTGAGGGGGAGTATATAAGCAGGGTCGAGGCGGGGAGAGGGGAACTGGGGTTCCACCTGTTCACGAATGGCACCGGTAACCCGTACCGCGTCAAGATCAACTCACCGACTCTCAGAAACATGTACGTCTTCGAGAGGCTGGCTGAACTCAACGAGGTCTTCGTTGCCGACATACCAGTTATCATCAATTCGATAGACCCGTGGTACTTGGACTCGGATAGATGACTGGAGGATGATGAAATGAATTCAAATAGTTTAATTAGTGGGACCCTAGCGAACTTGGTTCAGGCAGATCAGTTTAGTTTAATGAATATCCCATCCATGGTAATCGAATTCCTGGCCCTCAACTCCAAGCCCTTGTTGCAGGTGCTTCTGCTACCGGGCCTCGGGTTCATACTGGGTTTCGCCATATTTGCAGTCTGGTTTGAACGAAAGTTCCTCGCCAGGGCGATGCTCAGGGTGGGACCCTACTACTGCGGTGGCAGGGCGGGGGTCTTACAGGTGTTCGCCGACTTCTTGAAGCTATTCATGAAGGAGATAATTATCCCCACAGCCATCGACTGGCCTTTCTTTGTAGCAATGCCCGTGTTCCTTTCAACTATTCCCTCACTTGCGCTGCTACTGATCCCCTTCGCCTCGAACTGGGTTCTCTGGGACGTTGGCAGCCTCAGCTTACCCATGTTCTTTGCGATCATGGGTATCGCGCCTCTGATACCGATATTTTCAGGGTGGGCGAGCAACAACAAGTACAGCTTCATAGGAGCTTGGAGGGTCGCCTACATGTACATCTCCGGCGAGATCCCGTTGGTCATCTGCGCCGCCGGAGTGGCGATAATGGCGGGCAGCATGGACTTAGTAAAGATCGTGGAGGCTCAACAAAACATGTGGTTCGCAGTCCCCCAGTTCATAGGTTTCATCTTGTTCTTCTTGGGCATCTTCATAGAGTCCGAGAGGACCCCCTTCGACATACCTGTGGCTGAGGTCGAGCTGGTGTTTGGGTGGAGAACCGAGTACAGCGGCATCCTTTTCGGTTTCACGATGATGGCCGAGTACGTCCTCTTCCAGGCATGGACGCTGATGTTCATCACCCTTTACTTAGGAGGCTTTAACGGCCCGGTACTCATGGGCATGCCCACGGCCAGCCACATTTTCTGGTTGCTGGCGAAGTTCTTTGTGCTTGTTGTTTTCATTATACTGCTGAGGTGCGTCTTCCCCCGGCTCAGGATGGACCAGATGATTAAGCTGGGCTGGAAATACATGACGCCCCTCGCGCTGTTGAACCTGTTTTTTGTGATAGTGATGAAGATACTGGGGGTGGTGTGATGAGCTGGCTGAGAAAAATGTTGAAACCACTCATGATCGTGGCCCCCTACGTGTTGAGGAACAGCCAAACGGTAGCTTACCCGACTGAGCGTCTCATGTTCTTCGAGAGGTTCAGGGGCCGCCACGTCTTCCATCTGGACAAGTGCATCAGCTGCGGGATATGCGCTAGGGTCTGCCCCGACGCTTCCATAGAGATGGTGGAGATAGAAGGCAAGGACAAGAAGTACCCCCAGATAGACTACAACACATGCTGTCTCTGCGGATACTGTGTGAATCAATGCCCAAGACAGGCGCTGGAGTTCACCGATATTGTCGAGTTCGCGACAGCTGACCGGAGCGAGCTGGTGTACTCCCCTGAGCGCCTCATGGAGGTCCCAGACATCGAGGACATTCTCCCAATGATGAAGAGGAGGACAGAGGCATACCTCACTGATAAAGAGATGAAGTACAGGAAGGTGAAGGACGTATGATCGCGTTAATAATAGTGCTATTAGTAGTAGTGGTTACGGCTTTTCTCGCTGTCGACAGCAGGAACATAGTCTACGGAGTAGTCTTCCTCCTCTGCTCAAACGTGTCCCTTGGCATCGCATACTACATGATGAACGCGCCCACGGCCGCGCTCTTCCAGTTCGCTATATTCTCAGGGGCAATAGTGGTCTTCTTCCTCATCACAGTCATGCTGACACAGGCAGGGCAGACCAGATTTGACGACGAGGAGGTGGAAGCATGAGCTCGCGAAGTCTTGGATACATAAAGATAATAGGTTTTCTAACCATTTTTGGACTGGCTCTATCCTTCTCATGGCTATCACTTGAGGTGGAGTTTCCTTATCACGAGGGCGGCCCAGGGACGCAACTCGTCCCCACAGAGCCATACAAGGAAATAACCCCCGCTGTATCGAGGTTCATGTGGGAGAGCCGTGGACAGGATATCGCTCTACAGTCTTTCGTGATATTCGCTTCGGTGATATGCTGCTTAGCCATGCTCAAGGAGGAGGGTTCTGAACAGTGACAACTCAACTATCGGTGGTACTGGTGTTTATATTCCTCCAGTTCCTCATCGGCCTAAGCTGCTTAACCGTGAAGAGAGACATGGTCCGGCTGCTGATCGGCGTTGAGATCCTGTTTAACGCCGCGAACCTCTGCTTCATCGCATTATCGTCCAACGTCACAGGGTTCGTTGACCCCTTCCCACAGACCATAGTGATGATGGCCATAGTCTTGGACGGCTCAGTAATCGCCGTGGGCTTGGCTATAGTGATTAACGCGTACAAACATTACGGTACTCTCGACATAAGGAGGCTGATGCGGCTCAAATGGTAGCCCAATTGATACCCCTTCAGGGTCTAGCCATTCCAACGCCCGTGCTTGTGCTCGTGTTGGGAGGGGTCCTCGCACCGTTCATGGGGCTGTTAGCCAAGAGAAGCAGGTTCATGCTGCGCGAATTCTGGGCGATATTCGTCACAGCCCTGTCCCTCTATTCGGTTTATCAGCTCTACCTCCAGTTGGAGGCGTCGGCCGGCCACGTTCTCGTGGTGTCGTCTTGGGGCCAGAATCCACCCTTCTCAGGTTGCTTCGAGGTGGATATGCTGGGCGTATTCATGGCGGGGAGCATTACCTTTCTTGGGGTGCTCGTAGCCATCTACAGCACGAGCTACATGGAGCGGGAGACGAGGCTGACGGAGTTCTACACACTGTTCCTGTTCCTGCTGGCGGGGCTGGTGGGCGTCACGATGGCGGGTGACTTCTTCACGCTGTTCATCTTCTGGGAGCTCATGAGTATATCTAGCTATGTATTGGTCGCCTTCTTGAAGCAGAACTGGGGGCCGCTGGAGGCGGGGTTCAAGTACTTCGTGATGAGCGCCACAGGCAGCGCCTTCCTGCTCTTTAGCATGGCGTTCCTCTACGGAATGGTTGGTAGCCTGAACTTCGCTTCTTTCGCGGTCGCTTTTCCGAACATGGATATTACCCCATGGACGGTGATACTTTTCGCCTTCCTTCTCGTGGGGTTCGGGGTTAAGGCTGCTGTATTCCCGTTACACACCTGGCTTCCGGACGCTCACCCCGAGGCGCCGAGCCCAGTGAGCGCGTTGCTGTCGGGAGTGGTGATAGAGACGGGCCTCTACGGGTTGACCAGGGTCCTCTTCTTGGTCTTCGACCCGGGTTTCTTCAAGTTGCCCATCGCCGTGTTGGCGTTCCTCACTATGACGGTGGCTAACCTTACTGCGCTTAGACAGAAGGACCTGAAACGCTTGCTGGCCTACAGCAGCATCGCCCAGATAGGTTACATGCTGGTGGGGCTCGCCGCCGGAACCGCCTACGGCGTCATGGGGCTTTTGCTCCACATATTTAACCACAGCCTGATGAAGGGCGTGGCGTTCCTCTCGGCAGGCAGCTTGATACACCACGCGGAAACGAGGGACATAGATGAGCTGAAAGGCATCGGGAGAACCATGCCATTGACGTCATTCACTTTGATGGTAGCGATGCTCGGCCTCGGAGGCATCCCGCCTCTGAACGGTTTCATCAGCAAGTTCATACTCTTCAACTCCGCCATAGGCACCGGCTTGATTTGGCTCACGGTAGCTGGCGTCCTTAACAGCACCCTCAGCATGGGCTACTATCTTATCGTCATAAGGAACCTTCTGGCCACGCCTGAGGAGAACCATGGAGTGCATGAGGCGCCGCTGCCCATGCTGGTCATCACCTTGTTCATGGTTGTGCTCATAATAGTCTTCGGGGTGTGGCCTCAGCCAGCGATCCAGGTGGCGGACAAAGCGGCGTTAGGCTTGGTCGAGGACGTGGCTGAATACATTTCAGCTATCTTCACGCCATAACCACGTGAACTATTTTCTTTCTATCTATTTTATGGTTAAGAGACAGTAATATTTCGTCTAATCGCGCTCGATTTTTGTCAATGCCTTTTCAACGAGTCTCATGGAGGCGTCAACCTCGCAGTAGATGAACTTCAGTATCGACTCTCTCGTCAACCAACCCAGCTTCGTCACGGTCTCGATCATCCTTCTGTTCCTGAAGATGACATCGCTCATCCTTCGAAGACGGAGTGAGTTGTCAAAAGTCTCACCTATGGCTTTTTTCCATGTATCGTCAAAGTGGGTCAGTGGTTTTCCTTCGAGTATGCTGTCCGCCACGGCGTTCCCGGCTATCCTGCCGACGATCATCCCTGGAGGCACTCCCCCTCCGACCGTTGGGATGGTGTGCCCACCTGCGTCCCCGACGACCAACACGTTTCCTGTTGAAGTCGTTTCCAATGGGCCGCCGACAGGGATGTATCCTGCTTTGACGGCCGTCGGAATGGCCTTCGTCAGCTTTTTCGAGGAGACCTCATGCTTGTTGACGAATACTTTCTGGTAGTCCCTGATGCTTACCCCCTTCTTCATGAACGGGGTTCTAGCGCCTGTGCCAACGTTTGCCACGTCTTCCCCCTTGGGTATAATCCATGCATATGTGCCAGGCGCGATATCCTCCCCCAGATACATGTCCACATAATCGGGGTCGTGTTCCACCCCCACCATCTCGTACTGGTATCCCACAGCATAGTCGAGCGAGTCCTTGGAGACGGGCAGACCTGATTGACGGGCAATCAACGAGAAAGCCCCGTCAGCCCCAACGACCACCTCGGATCTGAGGTCAAACTCGCCTTCGCTGTTTCTCACCCTGACACCCGTGCCGTCGCCTAGAAGATTCAGGGCAGAGGTGAACGGCGCGATACGGGCCCCCGCCCTCGCCGCCTCGTTGGCCAGATGTTTGTCCAAGAGCTTTCTGTCTACCACGACGCCGTTGAACGGGACAGAGAACTCTACTTTGTTAGGGAAAATGAACTTTACATACTTGGTGCGGTTCACGACACAGTGACTCGGCGGATCAAAGAACTCGCCTAAATGATCGACCTTGGGTGTGAGGCGCTTCATCTCGTCGAGACTCGGTAGGTACTCGCCGCACTTATCCGGCACACCTATCTCCAGCTCTCTCTCCACTAGTAGAACATCGAGCCCCCTCTCCGCGGCCGCTTTTGCCGTCGCTGAACCTGCTGGCCCCGCGCCCACGACGATTACATCGTATTTTTGGTCGTTTTCTAGATATTGCATTTTGTGTGCTCCGACATCAGTGGCCCTGTATCATGTCTGAAGATACTTTGTATAAGTTATCGGTGAAACTTGAGTTGTACTGCTCTAAGAGTTCATAAAGAGACTCCCTTGCGTCGGATTCTGGGTAACCATCCAAGATCTCTTTCGCCATGTTTGAGAACTCCTGCATCTTGTCAATGGCCTTCTGAAGAGACCCGGTTTCCTCGTAGACCCTGCGTACTTGATCTACGTTAAGGTCCTTACATTCGCCGCTGTAAATCGACAGAAACCTCGCTTTATCGTCCTCATCGATGGAATCAGAGTTTATCGCATACAGCAACAAGAGGGATGGATCGCCGTTTAAGAGATCGTTATTAGGTGAATTTTCGCTGTCTTGTGGAGTAAAGGTGTCTATGATGTCGTCTCTTATCTGGTAGGCGTTTCCGAAGTATTTACCAAAATGGGCCAGTTTTTTAACATCCTCTGGGTCATTTGAGCCAGTGATGCCTCCTAGAGCTGACGCTGCCTCGAAGAGGCTGCCGCTTTTCAGGTAGTTCATGTGGAGGTATTCATCGACTGACATTAGTTTACGCTTGTACTGGTTCTGCAAGGTAATACCTTGAACCATTTTGAGCGCCGTCTCGGCTAACCATTCAACTATCTCTGGTTTTCCTGTCTTGGAGGCATACATGAGACCTATGCTTAGAAGAGCGTCGCCTGTCAGCACCGCCTTCTTAACGCCGTGCTTAGAGAAAAGAGAAGGTTCCCCCCTGCGATACATGTCGCCGTCGATTATGTCGTCATGGACTAGGGTGGCGTTATGAATCAGCTCCAAAGCTAAGAACATGTCACGGGTGTCACGATAATCACCGCCAAGCATCTCGGTGCATAGGATGGCGATTAACGGTCTCAGTCGTTTGCCGCCCGTGGATATCGCGTACTTGGTCGTCGTTTCTAGGAGTGGGTGAATATGGCTGAGATCCAGTTCCTTCAGGGTCTCGTTTATGAACTCCAGTTGATTTTGCCTTTTTTTGTTTATTCTTTTCCCCTCGCTCCTACCCTTCGGAACTCTCACCAGAGTACAACGGCGTAAGTTATAAAAATTAACCCAATAAACGAACCCGGGGTTCATGTTTAACTTACTAGTTTCTTTCCCCAAATGATTACAAACGCCCCTAAGATTTTCTGAATCAAACATACATCCACTAGATGAGTCTCGACGATTGCCGTGAGGCTCTTGTTTGGAGGGAGCTTCTCGAACGTATCATACAGCTTACTCCAAGGGTTCCTGTAGCCGTAGCCTGTGGCTAACCCACCCATTACTGGGACTAAGTACCTCATATAAAAATACATGAAGCCTCGAATGATCCGGTTATCCGGCTTACCGATATCGATTAAGAGAAATTTTCCATCTGAAGCCAAGGCATCACATGCCTCATTGATGACTAGAGGCTTGTATAATGAGTCACGCAGAGCGTAGGCAGATGTCACGAAGCTTATAGACTCCTTCCTGATGGGCAGGGCTTCGAAAACGCCCCTGACGTAATGGTTTCCCAAGTCCTGGTTCCTGTATCTGGAAGTCACTAACATCTTGTCGGAGAAGTCGAGGCAGATCAGGTCCCCATCGTGGAACTTAGAGATCATCCTGCTGTAGTTTCCTGGACCTGAGCCCAGCTCCAGGGCTGCGCCCTCGCTGTACCCAATCTTGTTTAGACCGATTAACCGGTTTCTATCGTCTTGGAACAATGAGATGACGTGGTTTATCCTCTCATACTCCTCGATTATCTGCTCGAGGGCGGTGACAACCTCGTCCCAGACGGTCACACCCAACTAACTGGCTCCATGCTTATGAACTCTTTTTATCGACGATGTTGTGATATACTTTCGTCATGAAGCTTGATCCCCTCGAAAAACTCGATGCACATACGATAATCCTCATGTTCTGTGGAAAGGGGGGAGTAGGGAAAACCACGTGCGCCTCATCAACCGCCATCAACTACGCCGACAAAGGCTATCGGACGCTGCTAATATCAACAGACCCGGCTCCATCCCTCACAGACATCCTTGAGGTCGACGTTAAAGGAAAAATTACCAAGATACCCGAAGTCGAAAACCTTGACGCCGTTGAGCTTGATTATACGCGAATATTCGATATGTGGATGGCCAAGTTCGGCGAAGAAGTCTACGCTGTTGTCTCGTCCTTCCTGCCTGTGGGAAATGAGATCCTCGATTACATCGCCGGCGCCCCAGGCATAGACGAGGAGTTCGCGCTCAGCTACGTGTATGATCTCTATAAAGGGGGAGAGTACGACGTGATAGTGTGGGATACGGCACCGGCTGGGGGTACGTTATCTCTTCTGTATCTTCAAGAGACGTTCTACACCCACATGAGGGACGCGGCGAAGCTATATATCAGGCTGAAGGAGACGCTGGAAAGCCTCACAGGCCGCGAGAAGAGGGACCCGTTGAAAATTATCCGGGAGTGGGAGCAGCTCGCCAAAGACGTGTTAGACATGATCAGGTCAGATAACACGACCGCCCACCTTGTTACAATCCCTGAGGGGCTGGGGGTCTCCCAGACCGAGAGAATCAAACAGGATCTAGAGAAATTTAATGTCCAGATCGGCGGAATAATCGTCAACAACTTGATACCCAACGAAGTTGACACTAGCTCCGATCTTCTAAGTAAGAGAAGACAGGTCCAGGAAAAATACATGAACATACTTGAGGAGACGTATTTAGGAATGCTCCCATTGACGAAGCTACCCCTACAAGGACACGAGCTATTAGGTGTCGAAGCCCTAAGAGAAATCGGGAGACAACTGTATTCGAGTTCACAGTCCAAGGTAGTTTAAGAGATACTTGACCGCCCCTCTCACCCTCAAACCGGCGAGCCCCGGCATCCGTAGCTCCTGTTTCGCGAGTCCAGTGGATTTCTTTGCCTCATCGATCTCTATTTTGAGCTCGTTATACTTCTTCTGCCTCTCATTTGGATCGCTCGTCGAGTCTATGATCTGGTCGATCCTCTGCATTATGGTTCGTGCCATGTTTAGGCCGTAGCTTACCTTCTCCCCCTTGAAGCGGGTTGTTATGCCCACATCCATCTTCAGCTGGTTCAGCCTGATCATGGCCTCATACGTCGTCTCGGCTATCTGGTCCCGAGTCATCCAGTTCGTTTCATAGCTGAGGTAGAGCTTCCAGCTTGGCTGGTGGAGAGCCTGTTTGTGCTCCATGAGAGTTGAGTACAGCCGGGTGAACCCGTACCTTTCCGGGTCCTCGTAGACCATGCTTCCCGGGTCCAGGAACGGCGCCATGGGTGAGGTGAACGTGAAGATCTTCCTGTTGTTATCCATCACGTCGTAGAGATGCCGGGCGTAATCGATACTTTCCAGCGCCGACTCGGAGGTCTGCCCCGAGAGCCCCACCATGAAGAAGACATCGATCTTCTCGGCTCCATGCTTCAACGCGCTGTCTATGGTGTCCTCCATCTGGGCCGTGGTGTAGGGTTTGCCCATTGTTCTCCGTACTTCGTCGTCGTGGGACTCTGGGCTTATTTCAAGGGTCCATTTATCGGTGCTTCCTGATAGTTCCTTCATCCAGTCAATCGGGACCGAGTCGAAGAGCTCGTAGGTTATCGTGTTGTCTAGACCGGATTCCTTTATCCCGCCCAGCACCTGTTCAGCCCATTTTCTGCCGCCCTGCCTAAGATCGCCTATGAGGAATACAGGCGCCTTGAAGTACTCGCTGATGACGTTTATCTCCTCGACCAGCTTCTGAGGCGACTTGAAAGCCGGTCTGTCTCTGTTGAAGAAGTTCTTGAACGCTTTGCAGCTGCCGCCGCATGTGATGCAGTTGTAGGTGCATCCCTTGCACGTGAGCACTGCCGTGAACGGGTAATCCATGAAGCTCTCGTATGGGAGGGTGCTCTCTAAGTCCCGGTGCCTGAGCACCAGCTTGATGACCTGCCCGTAATCGATCCAGAGATCATCTATCTCGGTCGGGACAAAGGTCATGGGGTTGACCCGCTTCCGGTTATCACCGGTTCTCCAGGTCAGGTTCTCGACCTTCTCAGGCGTTTTCCCCGCGTCTATGTGGTTCATCAAGTCTAGGAGGGGTTTTTCGGTTGTATCTCCCCTGATAACGTAATCTATCTGGGGGAAGTGCTCGATGATCTCCTCGTGGAAGTAGCTGGCGGAGAGCCCTCCAAGGAGTATGGGTGCGTCTGGTCGGTTTTTCTTGACCAACCTAGCGATGTCGAGGGAGCCAGCAGCGTTAGCCAGCCAGTGGAGATCGAAGCCAAAGACCTTGGCGTCCGCCTTTCTGATGAAGCCCTCGACGTCGAAGCCGGGGTCTTTCAGCATCTTGACCGCAAGGTTAACTATTCTTACCCTGTACCCGTTCTGCTCGAGGAAGCCAACTATACTGACGAAGCCCAGCGGATACATCTCGAAGACGGGGGTAGAAGGCACGACGTCGCTTATCGGACCATACATGGCGGGGCGCGTCCTGAACTCGTAGACACTTGGGGCGTGTAGTAGCAATAGATCGACGCCGGGCATACCTACCTGTTCAACCTGACGATATTTTAATGCTGTTTAAACATCTGGAAGTTTTTCATTGGTTTAGCTTGATCCATGTTTCAATAGTTTGTAGATGTGTTAAAACAGCGACTTAATAATAAGATTGAGGAATTCCCCAAGCGTCAGAAGTACGCCATAATGGAGCGAAAGTTGGGCCGTAATCTGATCCGAGGTGAGCGGAATCTTCACGCCGAATTGTTTGACGATGCCGTATGATTCTCGAAGAGTCAGGAAGGCGATGACGCTGAAAGGCGAGAGAACCCTGGCAAATATCAGCACAATTGTGGCGATGTACGCCGACGATAACAGTATTTTATAGTATGCAAATCCCTGTTTTTCTTCCTTGTTAGTAGTCAGTGTAGATATGCCGACGCTCGCATCAAATTCCCTATCACGTATGTTGTTAGCTAGAAGCACAAGTGCCACGAGGAGCCCGATTGGCACTGAAGCCATCATCGCGTCTAGAGAAACCGTACCCGTGAGGGCGTAATACGCTCCACCCACCATGAGCGGGCCGTAGGCAAGGAAGACGCTGATTTCTCCAACTGAGTGGTGTTTCAGTTTAACGGGGTCCGCTGTGTAGAATACTCCTAGAATGACGCCTAGGGCGCTGAATATTAACACCGGTATACCGCGTAGCAAAGTCAGGTACAGGCTGATGATCAGCCCTATCCCATATAGAGAAAATATCACTCTCTTGTAGGTCTTCTTATCGAGTTCTCCGAACAGAAGCGGGTGTGGACGGTACTCGGAGGTGGGCGCATTGGCGTCGACCCCGTGCTTAACGTCGTACCAGTCGTTCGTCATGTTCGCTGCTATGTGAGCTACTAATAATCCAACCATGGTGAGCATGAATATAGGTACGCTGAAGCTGCCGCTCGCGTAGGCTAGGATGCCTGCGAGGCACGTGGAGACAAACGTCATGACGAGCGACCAAGGCCGGGTGGCGATGATCCACGTCTTCAACGACATTGATGTGGTCAATCACTTGTGATGAATAAAGTTTTCCTTACCTCAGGGGAAGAAGCATGAAGATCAACTCAGTCCACACAATATGGGAAAAGACGACCACCCAGAACGACTTTGTGTAGTCATAGAGTAAGCCCCAGAACAGCCCAGCGATCAGCGCAGCGAAAACGAGGGCCAAATTACCCGTGGGAAGATGAATAAACGCGTATAAAAGAACAGACAGAGTGAACCCGATTCCTCCATGGTTCTCGACGAGAACAGTCTGAAGATACCTCCTCCAGAAAAACTCCTCACAAAAGCTAGTGATTATCAGTAATAGACCCGCGACATAGAGAGGAGAATCGGCCCTGAACAGGTATACGCTTCTGGCTCCCGATTCCAATGATGATCTGAAAACATTATAGCCAACGAAAAACGAAGCGTAAAGGAAGCCACCTGATATAACTCCTCTAAGAACCTCGGATACGCTTATATCATGGTCTCCTCCAGCTACGCCGCTCCCAAAGATGCCTGCATACAGGGCCAAGATTATGGAAGCGACCGTGACTCTGTACCAGAAGCTACTCAAGATGTTCGTAAGAAAGACAATATACCACAAGGCGAATGCAAGGCTGACGCTCACAACGACGTTTTTCGTTTCACTTATGTCGCTCAAAGGAATCAACCTACACTAAAGAAATCGACGGCCCAACTATGTTGTGGAGATGCTGTCAATCTTAGATGCGCCTTTTGTTGCTGCCTGCCCTTAGATGAGGTTACATACCTCAAGTACCTTCTTAAAATTACAGTCAGTCTGGTCTTGTTTATAGGTGGAAAGGCTGTTGACCAGAGCCTTGGGGTCGGGAAGACTTAGATAAAGACCCAGTTGTGAAGCGAATCCTTT
>Ga0209427_10001561_pt1 | contig 26528 bp, 28 predicted proteins | sample DeeMarSWOR136_30_FD_187465 | JGI IMG/M metagenome (GOLD analysis project Ga0209427, IMG submission 187465) | Marine sediment microbial communities from White Oak River estuary, North Carolina - WOR-1-36_30 (SPAdes) (version 2) | ecosystem: Environmental > Aquatic > Marine > Intertidal zone >...
TTTGAATCTCAACAACTTGTCCACCAAAAAGCACCCAACTCATTAGGTGCCTCTTCATCGATTAAATGGTAGCAATACCTAGTTAGTTCGTATATCGTTGTCATTGATGGCGCTGTAAACTTCTCTGAAATAATGCTTGTTATCGTCTCAGTTTTTTCTTGTACCGAGGTACCTCTTTAAGAATCGCTTCCTCATAAGATCTAATCGTACTCACAATGAAGAGTTGCATCATCATTTCAAGCATACTAGCTACTAATCCAAAAACATCTACCAACCTTTGAGATGAAGGCATCTCAACATCGATGTCGTTGAAAAACTTCTGCAAATTTGGAAGACAAATGCTGACTTTCGGACATGCGACTTCGATGATTTCTTTAATAGTTTCAAATATGCCAAGGAACCCTTGAAACTTGAAAGCAGAAAACGGCTCAATATCGTTGCATACATAATCAGCAAAGTCAGATTTTAACAACGCAATATTCGTATCTTTCCTGAAAACCTGGGAATCAATAACTTTCGTCTTATTTTTAGCCGTGATTCCTTTTAACCTACCAACATTGCCTATATGAATTGCTGGATCATATTTATGTGTACCAGATTTCTCATTAAACTCACAGGATAGGAACAACCGTCTGCCATGCGAATCTTCAGTTGCGATCTCTTGGTTAGAGTAACACAATTCAATGCATGTATTTTCATAACCTTCCCTATGACTAGGGATGGGGAGTGTGAATGAGAAAACGTTGTTGCCCCAGCGTTTATACAGACTGGTATTTTCAGATACGTTTTTAACTATAACGTCTTCGTCTCGGTCAAAGATGAATATAATTGGAGTAGCATGGGGAGTTTATTCGAAAGTTCTTCATTTTTTCAGTAACACTTCACTGCCTAAATCCTTCTCATCGGTTTCATGAAAAGAAACTCTCAAGTCTAACCTTAGCTTCTCCAAAGCCTTCTTTAAATGTTTCCAGTCTGTTTTACCTTCAGTCCATATGATTGCTTCAGTATCTCCTGAGTCTGCGCTTATTGATGTTCCCACATTGGGCCTCATTTAGAGTATAAAGAGACCTGTGAATGCATATTTCATTCTGAATGCAACATAATGTTATGCCGCTGGAGTAAGTCTGTCAACCTTTCTCCTACACACGGAAATAATACACTTCCTTCTTTTCTATTGCTATCAGAGATCCACCATGATCCTAGAAACTACGGACTTTTCAAAGTACTCAACAAACCGCTATTTTGTGCAATATCTCCTAAAAGGTACGCTGATTATCACACCTAAAAATCAGCAATAAAGCTATGGTGTTAAATTAGAGTGTTTGTTTTGGAAAAGCAAGGTCAGACGTTACTTGGGTGGTGATATGTCTCTGAGTTTTTCTGAGGCTGGCTCACCACCAACGCCCCAGTGCGTTTTGGGAATTTCATAAACAATTACTTCTACGGCATTTTCTGGAACGCCCAAATCCATCATAACATTTGTTATACCCCGTATCATCTTTTTAACTTGTCCTTCTCCAACACCCTCCCAAAAGTCTACGTGAATAATAGGCATTTTTTACCTCCTAACTGGATTTTCCATTCGAGTGTATTGTTAAATATAGCCATACTAAATGGAAAAATCAACTTGAGTCCAAAAGCGAAACGTTTGTAACGCAACTAAACAAACTACTTTTTTGTGACCATAGACAGGAATTGACAGACTCACGTTTCCTGCTTTTTGGCTCAATGAAAAGCACGAATTTTGAGTGTTTGGAAACAGGTAATGCCATAAAGAATATTCTTACTGTGTCAGGAGCCTGTATCGACGAAGAGCAAGCGGAAGGAACACGAGGATGATAGCGGCTTCCCATGCCAATATCTTCCAGAGTGATGAAGATATGCTCATCCCCAGTGAAAGCGCCCTTACTGTATCGACCATGGGGGTGACCGGATTGATGTTAGCGAAGACCTGTAACCATGAAGGCATAGTAGCAATAGGTACATACAGGGAGCTGGCAAAGACAAGGGGAAACACCCAGACAAAACCAGCTACCTGCGCCGTCTCCACATCCTTAACTGAGATACCAATAAATACACCTACCCAGGTGAGTGCAATACCGAACAATATTATCAATGCAATCCCTGCAAAAACCGGGCCAACTCCATTTTCAAATCTAAAGCCAATTGCACTGCCCACAATAATCATAAGCACGATCAAGACGGCATAGCGTAACGCATCAGCCAGAACACGGCCGGTGAGGAAGGCGGAACGTGCCATCGGTAAAGAGCGGAAGCGATCAATCAAGCCTTTTGATAGATCTTCGGCTATGCCAACACTCGTTTGGGTTGAGCCGAAGACCACAGTTTGTACGAGAAAACCCGGTAGGAAATATTGAACGTATTTTATTCCGCCGGTGTTGATGGCTCCGCCAAAAACATAGTTGAATAGAAGAAGTAGCACTACATTGAGCATAGCGTTAAAAATAAGGAGCTGCGGAAGTCTGATGTAGCGTAATATATCACGCCGAGTCATGATAATGATATCGGATATCGTGTCGCTGATTTTAAAAGTCATCTATTTCGCCTGAGATCCTTCTGGGATTTCATTACCTTGGTTTTCCTCTGTGGAAGTGTGACCGGTGATCGCTAGGAATACATCGTCAAGAGTCGGTTGTTTGAGTCCAAGTTCGGCCAAAATTATACCAACTGCATCCATACGGCGTACTACGCCCGCCAATATAGAGGCGCCGCCTATGGCCGGTAAACTGACCTCTCCCGTTTCCGGATCTCCGTAAACATTTTCTTTACCAAGTTCACGAAGGGCTTCAACAGCTTCAATCGTTCTGGAACGATCCACTAATTTAATTTTTACGTGGGTATCTCCACCGCAGCAATCTTTCAATTCCTGAGGTGAACCCTCACGGATAACTCTGCCATTATCCATAATGGCAATGTTGTTTGCCAGATGGTCAGCTTCTTCCAGGTATTGTGTTGTTAAGAATACGGTATTACAGCTTTTAGCTTGCTGACTAATGACTTCCCAAAGTCCTAAGCGACTGCGCGGGTCAAGGCCAGTTGTCGGCTCATCCAGGAAGAGAATTGGTGGACTCGCCACCAGAGTAGCTGCCAAGTCGAGCCGGCGCCGCATGCCACCGCTGTAGTTCTTGACTCTACGGTTGGATGCACTAGATAGATCAAAAATATTTAATAATTCATCACTACGCTTTCGAACCTTTTGCCTGCCTAAATGATAGAGTTGACCGATCATCTCTAGGTTTTCTTTGCCGGTGAGATTCTCATCAACCGCCGGATACTGACCAGCAAGACCGATTATTGTGCGTACCGATCGCGCATTCCTGATAACATCATAATCACCGACATGAGCAGTTCCCGAATCTGGCCTGAGTAAAGTGGTCAGGATACGCACAAGTGTTGTTTTTCCTGAGCCATTCGGACCAAGTAAGGCAAATACCGTACCGGGATCTACTTTAAGGCTGAGTTCATTAAGAGCCCGAACCTTTCCAAAGCTTTTACTCACTTGTTCAACATTGATTGAAGCACCGGTACATATGAATTTTCTATCTGTAGTAAACGGCATTGCTTTTATGGACTCTAAGAAATTTAATTTATATTTTGATTATACCCACCGAATATTTCCTACTCAATCTTAAATAAAATAATTAATTTCAGTCTGCATAGTCAGCCAGAGTGCCCCACTCCTCAATGATATTATATAGTCTTTTGTCGGAATGAAAGTGTATGTATACTGGGATATGGTCAAGCTCCGGGTTCTTTTCAAACAGGGTCTTGTCACCGTACCTGATGGCTTCCAAAGCAAGCGGTAATTCAGATTGAAAGATGTTGTATCGCCACTTAGCCGTTCCTAAAACAAATCCTCCGCTTACGTGGCAATACACCCTGAATACCAGGCTATCTCCTTCATCGGAGAGTTCAGCAAGTACTTCGTCTCTCATCAATCTGGTGTATAGCCCGGTAATCTGCTTCGTGTTATATTGATTACCTACTGATAGAAAAAGCTCTCCTGTAAAATCAGAGTGGGTAAGTGTATAGCGTCTGGGCAGGGTGAGAGCCTCAGGAGTAGCACCAAATAAATACATAACATGTAGTTTTTCTGGATTCAGCCGCCCCATTTTAACCTATAAGACTCTCCAGTACTGATTTATCGGCACTGAAATATACTCTACCATTGATACGCACCACGGGCCTTCGGACAAGCCTAGGCTCTTTCAGCATTAAATCGATAAGCTCGTTATTACTTAACTTGTCTCGTTCCAGGCCGAGTTGCTTGAAGCTGGGGCTCCTGAAGTTAAACATCTCCGAGGCCGGTTTCCCCTGGAGCAACTCCTCTATTTCAGGCCGAGCAAATTTGTCCTTAAAAAAGTCACGCTCATTAATTTCCAGGTTCTTTTGCGAAAGAAACTCCTTCGCCTTCCGACAGGTATTTCATTTCACCCAACAATAGAAATCAATTTTCACGGCCATTTCGCCTCCCTACTTTTTCGTGTATTATATCGACCGCTTTTAACAGATATAACTAGTTATGTCGATTTGAATAATGCTGCCCAGACTATAGCGTCCAAAATAGCGGTGTGGAACGCAAAATACGCACTACCAACAACCGCCGCCCAATAGGCAACACCGGTTCCTTTCGTTTCTAGGTTTAAAAGTGCCCATACGAGGGCTATTGACGCCAGACCTACCAGCGCCAGAACCGTGCGGATCCAGATCCATATACCTGTGCTCGGGTTACCTACATAGACATTGGTAAGCGGCATCCAGAACGCCGAGGGGATGAGAATTACCAGAAATATCGCGTAAAACAGGCTGAAACTAAACATACCAGCTATGCTTACTTCAGACGGAGTGAGCCGGAAGAGAATAAAATACAGGAACGCGAAATATCCGAGGGCAGACAGAATCATGGAAACAAAATATACCGGCCTGATACTTGCAGGAACACCACCCCAAAGTACGTTCGCGCCACCCGCCTGTGTATTAAGTCCGTAGATATAGCTACCTATTACGGCGGCTCCGCCGATAACATTGATTATCAAAAGAATTATCTGCTGTGTTGCCATAGAATTGCCTCCATCCTTATCCTTTTACCTCAGACCTCCTGATAGCTGCTAACAGCACCCCCGGTCCGCCATGAACTCCCAGACCAGCCCCAAGTTCAGTAATGGATATTTTTTCTTCTTCAATAAATTCTAACAGGCGTTGCTTCATTTGATTTGCCTGGCCAGCCACCTTACTATGTACTATGATGAGCTCACTTATCGGGGTGTTGTTCTTTACATAGTCATAGATTTTATCCATGCCTTTGCTGATGGCGCGTACAAGCCCGGCCCGAACGATTTCTCCATCATGAAAGGTAAGAAGGGGCATGACATTCAGAATACGGGAAGCTGTAGCGATAGTTTTATTCACCCTGCCGCTGCGAGCCAGGTATTTCATGGTTTCGAACATACCGAACATGCCAACCTGGTTAATGGCTCTATTTGCCTCGCCAATCACTTCGGAAAGACCGGCACCGGACTTTGCCAGCCGGGCTGCCGCCATAACAACCAATCCTAAACCGGCCGAGTTAAATTTAGAATCGATAACTTCGATGGGGCACCGGCTTTCCAGCGTTTTCTTAGCCATCATCGCCGAATTATATGTTCCGCTCACTTTTGATGATATATGGATGGAAACTATGCTATCTACAGCATCACAGTAGTCTTTGTATACAGCTGCAAAATCTTCTGGATTCGGCTGGGATGTTGCTGGATGAAAAGGTGAAGATGACAACATGGAGTAGAACTCATCTACTTTGATGTCTACTCCGTCGCGATAGGTTTTGACACCGAAACGCACGTATATCGGGACCACCCTGATTCCGAGTTCTTCTGCCATGTTTTGAGGAATATCTAATGTACTGTCTGTAATGACCTGTACCTTCATAGTCTACCTCCTGTTCATACCGGCCGCATCGTGCCAGCCACCAGCGAAATACGCTCAAAAACTAGGACGACATCAAAACCGGGAAGAAGACCTGCCAGGCCAGCAGTGCCTTAGCCGTGAGACTGAGTAATATATATACTTTCTCACCAAATAGATAATCCCGCCATGGCCCCACCTTTTTGTACTGTAATACCATATTGATAGCAAAGCAGTTGAAGAAAACGAACAGCGAGGCGATAATACCATATACAAATCCGGGCGGAGATACAGTCAGCCCAGGTGCCCAGACATAAATTGCAATCGCGATCCATGGGATGATTCCCGCAAAGCTACCGAACCAGAATGGAATCCAGCTAGGCTTACCCGGTTCTTCATACTTTTCCTGAAGAGCACCAAAAAGGATCATGCTAGCGTTGATACCAAAGATAGCCAGCAAGGCAGCGATATCACTAATGCCGGTGATTTGAGCGATTAGCACGATCATAATTGAAGAACTGAAGAAGTACTCCATCCAGCGCCCATAGTTGCGGTTTTGTAATAGGTTGCGCTTATACCAACGAAAGACGGGTGGCGATGCGATTATTAACAGCGCCCCAGCCGATATTGCCAGGAACGCAAAAACACCCCAACCGGTGGAGATGTCAAATAGATGGTTAAGTACAGGAGTGGAGCCGGGAGGACCTTCCATGAATGTGGCTGTCACTGGAAGAGAAAAGTTGTTGGTAAGTACCGCAATCAGGACCGCCTGCACTGCAAGAATGAGCCCGACAACGATATTCCAGATTCTCAGGCTACCAAGTCGCTGTTGAATGGATTGGTCAATAGCCATTGTTTACCTCCTTTTCCAGAACAAAGTCTGTTTATCTGGAGTTTCAATAACTTCTAGTCTCCGATAGATGGTATTCCTATTTACCTCTTTAATAGATCTGAAAACCGTTAATTACGTGAAAACTATATTATATTTTATGTGAAATAGTCATAAAATCGGCGCTCAAAAAGTTACAAAACTATGACTTTTGGGGGATAGTATCCGAACGAAACGATTTATATCTGGGCTCGTTCTTGGAATATCACAAAATGAGTTATTGTGCATATGAGATTATTACATAGATTGCATAAGATTTAAAAGTGAAACTGATATCCCATTATGGTTAAATCTCTCCCTATTGCTTTTAACGCTTTTCCACCCGCTTGTCTCTCCTTGACTTATTATCTAATTATCATTATTATTAAATTAATAATACTGATTAATTATTAACATTAGCAGGCTAATAATATCGTCTCTGATTTGTGGTGCCATAAGTTTATAAATCCGCAGCAACTCGTGGAAGATTCAAGAGGTCTGCGGTGGGGGGGCTACCTTGGACGAAATAAATGAAGCCATCAAGAAATTCCAGAAAGAATTAAACGGCGGCACGTCTTCACTCGTTCTCCTGAGTGTCCTGGATAAAGCCGAAAGTCCCATGTACGGTTACCAGATTGCCAAGCTCATCGAGGCACAGATAAAAGATGTTGACATCATGAAACAGGGTGCATTATATCCGGTGCTGAGGTCCCTCGAAAGCACCGGCCTGCTGGAAAGTGAAGTAGAGCCTTCCGTATCCGGTCCGCCCCGGCGTTACTACAGAATAACCGAGCCCGGCCGTATGACCCTGGCCAAATGGATAGAAATCTGGCATCAGACCAGCGAATTCGTTGATGCCATTTTAAAAGGAGGGGATGATGATTAACAGTATCGAGAAATACCTGTCCGAGCTGAAGAAAGAGCTCTCCGGCAGCGACCGCGCTACCATCCAAGATGCGCTGTCCGATGCTGAGGAACACCTAAGGACAGCCCTGAACAACGCCATGGAAGCTGACCCCCAAATTTCCGAAGCCAAAGCTATGGAAGCAATCGTAGAGAAATACGGCATACCCGGAGAAATCGCCGCCGCTTATAAAGAAATCGAGTCCCGTACTCCTTCGGCTTTCGCCAGACCCAAATATAAGGAGAGCGAGATGGTGATCGAGCCGGAGAATATCCAGCCGGTAGTCGTGGATACGCGGCCGTTTTACGCAAAATTCTTCGGCATATTTGCTGACCTCAGGGCATGGGGTTCATTGCTCTACCTGATTTTCGCCCTGGGTACGGGCATTATCTACTTCACCTGGGCGGTTACGGGGTTGTCATTGTCCCTGGGTTTATTAATATTGATTGTCGGTATACCCATTGCCGGGATTTTCCTGCTTTCGGTGAGGGGGATAGCCCTGGTAGAAGGGCGTATCGTGGAAGCCCTGCTCGGCGTTAGAATGCCGCGAAGACCGTTATTTTCGAGAAAGGACATCGGCTGGTGGCAGAAAATCAAGGGTATGATTACTTCCCGCCACACCTGGGTGGCTATCGTCTATATGATATTTCAGATGCCACTGGGCATCATCTACTTTACCGTTATCGTCACACTGGTTGCCTTAGCGGTGTGGATGATTGGCCGACCCATATGGGAACTGACACTCGGCCTCCCGGCCTTTACTACTATGTCCTACGAGCATTATACATATTGGTGGGGTATGCCGTTTTACGTTATCGGCGGTATCCTGCTGCTGACCCTCATCATGCACCTGGTGAAAGCTGCCGGCAGGCTGCACGGCATGTGGGCAAAAGTTATGCTCGTGCGAGAATAGCACATAATTATCAGGAGGAAGAACATGGGGGAAAAGATATTAATAGTCATATGCGCCATGATACTAATACCAGGTATGCTGCTGACAGGGTGCAAACGGGTAGCCATCGATTCCGATACGGGGCCGACGGTTACCAGGAGCTACAACTTTACCGACTTTAACATAATCGAGATAGGGTATGCCTTCAAGCTAGAGGTAACCCCTGCGGACACGTACAGCATCTCCATAAGTGCCGGTGAGAGTCTCTTCGACCATATCGAGGTTACTAAAGAAGGTAATAAGCTGAAAATCGGCATGGACAGGCTGTTCTTTCATTTCAACAGGTCGCCTAGAGTGAAAATCACCATGCCCGAACTAAGGGGACTGCACCTATCCGGGGCGAGCGAGGGAAACGTCACTGGATTCAGGTCTTCTCAGGATTTCGATTTAACCCTATCAGGGGCGAGCGAACTGGATATGGACATGGAAACGGGCGCCTTCGAGGGTGAACTATCGGGGTGGAGTGAGGTTACCGGGTACCTAAAAGCTGGGAGCTGTGACATCGAGTTATCAGGCGCCAGCGAAATCACGCTCGATGGTTCCGGTGGAAATATCAGACTCGACGCCTCCGGTGCCAGTCAGGTAGACTTGGCGTATTTCACCGTGAACAACGCCGATATCAACCTCAGCGGAGCCAGTGACGCCAGCCTGCTCATCAATGGAAGGCTAGATGTTTCACTCAGTGGCGGCTCTTTCCTGGAGTACGGCGATAATCCCACACTGGGCAGCTTCGATGTAACCGGCGGGTCTGAGTTAAAACGTAGATAAATTATTATAGTGATTCCACAAAGGATAAAAAAAACCGCAATGGACTACAAGGCATCCTGTATCCTACTGAGTATCGCTGTTTACCTGCCAGTACTGGGTCTGATGCTCTGGCAGATAGCTTTCGATGAGAAAAAAGGCTTGTATTATTAGTCCTGCCCAACTGTACATTTTGTCATCTGGTAAGTTGGTTGAGGTCGATTGATATAGAACGAGCAATGACGACTCAGATTTACCATTCGTCAGAATCTTTAATTATCAATCCTGTGATGTAGAATGAAGTTACGACATTATTGCGTCGGATAATAGAATCATGAGTATAATTTAATAACTCACTCTAGACTTTACCGGTGGGTGTCTACATCAAAACTAAACACAGTTCTCGTCGTAAGCATGGCAAGCCGTACACATATAGAGCCTTTCGATCACATCGTCGTCTCAAGCGTCAATACTCCATCCTTCAAACCCCTTCCAATCATTAGCCTACCTGTAGCAAAGTAGCCGTTGAATTTGAACCTGTATCCGGAGGAGCAAGAAGGGAGGAACAGGGGATAGAAAACCTTACACTCACCACACTGGGCGCATCGAATACTCCAGTCCTTTACTACATCCAAGACATCCATGTTTGCTTCTCCTGAGAAAATATAGTATAAGTTGTTATCAGACAGATCGCTGTTGCTAAAATGCTACAACCTGCTCTAATTTTTTGTCAATTTAACTATTTGGTGGTTCAGTTCAATGATAGTCTATGTCTGTTCCTAGGGGTATAATACCGGCATGGACAATAGAGATAAATACATTATATTTTCTAGAATCGCAATTGGAATCATTTTAGCAGAGATGTGGATAGTAATTTCACCATCATGGTGATGGGTTGGCAAAGTGAGAGTTTCTTGAACGGGCTTTCTACGCAAGCTAACTTTCTGCGTAATTGTTGCCTGGTTCTCGATATGACCAGAATAATCGGGATAATTATGGGGTTGTACTGAACTGTTGTTTATATTTTTGATTATTTCCACAGACGTTGATACCAGTCTCGGTGCTCCTCGCCCGAGATCTTCATGTACTTAGATGTGGTATTGAAACTCACATGCTAATGTTCGTACAATTGTGATGGTTAACCAGAGTCTAAAGATAGGTGGAGCAGTCATGCTCCCCATCCCAACATAACAATATAACGGTTTGTTACCCAACAATCCTGACAAATGTGCAATCTGGTTCTGTTCAACAGGAAATCATTTGTTAGGCATTGGGTCAGCTATGCCGGAGTCTTTTCCAAAAACTCGGTTACACCCCGAGCTAGTTTCAACTGCTCTTCTTCATTCAGGCTCATACCGACTTCCAGAGTGCGGATATACCTGTCGATTTGTGGATCCTCTCTCCGTAGCAGAGCTAACTTCTCATTTTGTTCCTTGATCTCGGAGTCAAGCCCTGCAAAATTAAGGCCGAGGTCAAATCTGCGATTAAAGAAAGAGAGTGCAACCTTTACTGCCTCGGGGTCTTCCGTCGCCGCCAAGTAGAAGGCTACCTCTGGCCACAAACTTACTCCCGGGATATCCCTTTTCTGCGCTAGCCAGAGAAGAAAGCTGCTTATAGCTGGCGGCCCTTCCCATGTCATGTCCTCAAGCTCGCAGCCTCGAAGTCTTCTTTGAAATTTTGGCTGGTTGAAAACAGCCAGCAATCTCCGGGGAGTGGTATGGGCAATGGAGGAAACGGTTCCGCTAACAGTATAGAGCTCCTTTATTTTACACTGGTATTCACCCACATCAAGAATGCTACTTAGAAACCTGTATTGCTCGTGTGGTGGCTGGTTGCTCTCAAATATGACCAAATCCCTCCTTGTGCCCGCATAGAATCTGCTTTCCGGAAACTGGGCCAAGTCGTTATCAATGGCCACTCCACCCAGAGGGAAGAACTCCGCCGGCTCGATTTCACAAAAACTTTTACCCTTTATGTGCCTGTTGAGATAGTCGATTACCTTTGGCCCTAGTTTCCCAGCATCTTCCTGCCAGCCTACGACTAAAGAGGCGTTTTCAAGCTCAGGCTGGGAGTAGACCTCAACTAGCTCTTTCATCTCCCTTTTCTCCCCTCTTGAAGAATTCATCGATGTGTTCTATGATTCGCTTCTGGTCTTCATCTGTGATCGGCCCAGGATCTTGCCTAACAAATTTCATCTTTTCAATGCTTTCTCTTATCTCATTTCTTATTTGAGGGGGAATTGCTTCCGTCTCGTACAGGCTGCCCAGAAATGTTTCAATGCTTTCATCTATCTTCCTTGCCATTTCGTCGAGCGGGACGAGGTCAATGTCGATTCCCAGAGTGTTAGCCAAAACTTCCAGCACCGATATCGAAGCCTTCGGATATGGCCAGGGAGAAGCCTGCAGGTAATATGGTATTTCGCCCATAATGCAAAGAGCCTTGATACCCCTTCTTCTGGCTACGCCCAGCAGGAGTCCGTTTAAGCCGGTAATGGTACCCTGACCACGCCTTCCTTCAATCTCAGACATCAAGACAGTATTCTCATAGCCTCTCACTTCGTCAAGCAGATCCTCGCTATTGGGCACGGCCCACACTCTTGGTTTCAGGGTGTGGTGAGTCTGGGTTACCGCCGCACCCGAAGTGTAGACCCTCTGGCTGCCAAATTTTTCTGCTACGTGTAGGACAAGGTTAGCCATCCCGTAGGCTTTTTCTCCGGTTGCATACAATCTCATGCCTTCAGCTGGCTGTTCTTCCCCAATAAACAGGAGGAGGTCCCTTTTTTTAAGCCTCTGGTAGTAGAATTTGTTGGCAGGGAACTCCAGGTCTTTCAGCAGGCCGTCTTGGATGGTGACCTTGCGGGGCGTGAAGAAATCCCAGGGCTCTATCTCCCCCAGCTCTTCCGCAGCAATGGCTCGCCTCAAATAATCGACCGCCATTATTCCAATCCTGCCAATGCCAGGCCACCCGCAGATAAGGTCTGGCCTTTCCAGCTTTGGTTCTTTATAAAGCTTAATTGTCATGCCTTTACACCTTCTCCTGTAGAATATCATACCGAGAATTAATCATCTAGCACAATGTCTGACACCGCCGTGGTTTGAGAAACGTCAGCAGTTAGGCTATCATTTAATCTGGAGATTTTTCATAGGCAAGGAGTCTCAAAATGAAAAGAGCAGTGACAGCGGAATTTTCAGAAAGCGATATCCTGTTTCTGGTTGAGACAGTAGACCACGCGCTCCTGAGCAAAATAGACACGATAAAAGATGATCCTGACATTATTGAAGGAATGATGGAGCACAAAGCGCGCAGGTTATTCCAGCGAATAATGCTCATGAGCGAAGAGACAATAACGACTGCAATTAGCCCAAGGTTTCTCTTCGAGGTATTGCTCAGAAACGCACGGAGGGACTTAGAGAGCCAATCTTACACGGTGGAGAGAACTGCCACTCAAAAGATACCCGTTTTTGATACCCCAGAGGTGGTTCGCTTCCTGGATAACAGAACAACCCTGAAATACTTGGCTGATATGCTGTCTTCTTTCGCCAGAATCGAAAGCTTTACTTTGCCGATAAGGGTAGGCAAAGGTATCTGGCGTAAGATCAGGTTTAACGACATGGATATTGACAGCCTCCTGAAGTCCTGCCAGGCTGTTGATGAAGAGCACAGGTTTGGGTTCTACAAGAGGATAGCCGATTTGTGCCTTTTCATCCTGGGGATGTTCCCCGAGTATGTGGTCATGGATTACTGCTATCCCTCTAGTTGTGAAGCCAGGCCGAGGCTGTTTGGCAGGCTGAAACGGTCTGTAGAGGACTATGAAGAGGAAGGCAGGCGATTCTACAAGCTTGCTGGAGAACACAGAGACGCAACCGTGCTTGACATAGCCGAGGTACTCCGGCAGTTTCACGATAAGTTCAATCTGGCTAAGAAGCCTCTTAATTACATCTCCGCGCACTTTCTCCAATTTAGAAAGGAAAAACTATTCCCCTCATTATCCTCAAATTAGAAAGTCATCTTCAGCAGACACATCATTAGACATGCTTGCAAGTGGTCTCTGTGCGGAAATTCAGAGTCTAATGAAATTCTAAATTTGTCTATCGTATTCCTAACATAAAGCCATTTACACTGAGAAATGGGCAGGCTGCTCACAACGTGCATAGAAACGAAAGGAGATCTGGATGGCAACAATTCTCGGTTTTGTTCAGCTTAACCACGTTCCACAATAAGTCATAAGGTAAAATTCCAAGAACCAGCTATTGTGTCAGTAGTCGTCGGGGAGAACGGTAAGTTGAAATAAGAAAAATAATAATACAAGAAGGATTACCACTGAGCTATCGACTTAAGAGGGGAGTAGTTAGTGACGAACTATAATGTACGGGAAAGTGTAATCTCAGGCATCCGTCATGCAAGCTAGAAAGTAGATTCAAACCATCTATGCAGTTTGACTATAGATCACGGTAAGCATAAAATTAATTGAAATTTTAATAAAGTGCGAAGTGAATGGAGGGTAAAATGATTCCAGGTTACATGGGTAAAATTCTCTGGGTTAATCTTTCTACCGGAAAAATAAATGAAGAAACGCCTGATGAGAGTCTTTATAAAAACTACATTGGAGGCTATGGTATTGGCGTCAGGCTCCTTTACGACCGTATGAAACCAGGCGCGGACCCACTGGGACCTGGTAACATCCTTGGGCTGATTACTGGCCCTTTTACAGGCACGCCGATTCCCTCCGGTGCCCGGTACGCCGCCGTGGCCAAATCACCACTTACCAGCGGCTGGGGCGACGCAAACTCGGGAGGATTCTTCGGCCCTTACCTCAAGTTTTCGGGGTACGATGGTGTGTTCTTTACCGGGAAATCTCCCAGACCGGTTTATCTCCTGATCGAAGAGGAAAAAGCGGAACTGAAAGATGCCAGTCATCTTTGGGGAAAAGGCTCATACGAAACCGAGAAAACCCTAGAAGCTCAATACGGCAACCAGTGTCGCGTGGCCTGTATTGGCCCGTCCGGAGAAAAGCTGTCTCTTATCGCGGCCATAATGACTGATAAAGGGTCTGCCGCTGGGCGCTCCGGACTCGGGGCGGTCATGGGCTCCAAGAAACTGAAAGCGGTGGTTGCCAAGGGCACCAAACCTATCGCCGTGGCGGATAAAACAGCCGCGGAAAGATTGAGAAAAGAGCACGTGCAATCACTCCGAATACCGGGGTTCGGTGGCATAGAAAGCCTGCAAAAATATGGAACCTCCGCGATGACACACATCTCTGCACACAGCGGCGACACGCCGGTCAGGAACTGGGGCGGCATCGGTATCAATGATTTGCCGGATGTGACGGGTCTGAATAAAGATACTCTGGTGACCTACGTAGCGAAGCACGGCGGTTGCTGGCACTGCCCCGTGGCCTGTAAAGCTGTCCTTAAAGAGGGCTCCGGGGAGTATAAATATGTGGCCGGTATCAGGCGACCGGAATACGAGACCCAAGGCAGCTTCGGGGCTAATTGCGGTAATAGCAATACCGAATCGATAAACATGGTTAACGATATCTGCAACCGCTACGGATTGGACACGATATCCGCCGGTAGTGTGATGGCCTTCGCTATCGAACTTTATGAAAACGGCATCATCACCAAGAAAGACACCGGCGGCATCGAGCTGACTTGGGGCAACCACCGCGCCCTGGTGGCTATGACTGAGAAAATGGCGAAAAGAGAAGGCATCGGTGATTTGCTCGCCGACGGCGTGAAGGTAGCAGCGGAGAAAATCGGTAAGGGGGCAGAAAAGTTCGCCGTGCACATCGGGGGGCAGGAAGTGGGTATGCATGATCCCAAACTCTCTGGGTTTGGTGGTACTCCCTGGGCCCGCTACCAGCTGGATGCAACGCCGGGCCGCCATACCCAGGGCTTCGGGCCAAGCAGTTTCCGCGGACATATCGTCAACGCTAGCGGACTATGCCTCATAGGATTTGGTTTCGGGGCAGGCGCGGAAAAACTGATGGATTTTTTAAACGCGGTGACCGGCCTGAACTATACTCTCGACGAAGTACTTAAGGCAGGTGAGAGAATTGCGAACATGAGGCATCTCTTCAACCTGCGCGAGGGTATAAAAGAACTTGATTTCGTGGCTCATCCAAGGCTGTACGGTGATCCGTCCCAGAAAACCGGCCCTCTTGCCGGTGTGACCATCGACACTAAGGCTCAAAATTACTGGAACCTTGGTGCTCTGGATTGGGACCTTGAGACTACGAAGCCTACCAAGCAAAAGTTGCTGGAGTTAGGACTGAAGGACGAAGCGGAAGAACTCTGGCCGCCCGTTAGCTAGGCAATCGTCGGACCTTGAACGTGAACCTGCCCGGACATAATTAATGCATCCGGTGGCAAAATACTTTGTATGGCTCTCGAAAGGTGAACATTTATTCAACAAACACTCATCTTGTGATATTAATCTCAAATAATAAAAGAGCTTTCTCATTTCTACGTGCGTATCCACATCTCGATATCAGCTCATTTTTTCATATTAAGTTATACGGTGTCTTAACCTGAGTACCTACTGTTTGGCGTTCATTCCCGAAAGATGCTAGAATCTGGGTGTTTTGGTTAACCTATGAAGTCTGACCACAGCGGAGGTATGCATATGGATAAGATATTAGATGTTGGTCCACTCGCCATGGACAAGACAAACCTGAAGAGAAACGCACTGGCTGGGGATGTGGCTGTAATTACCGGTGGGGCAGGCAACGTGGGACTGGGCACGGCCAGAAGTCTGGCGTGGTTGGGATCAAAAGTGGTAATTGCCGATATAACCCCGGAGCCTGGAAAGGCAGCCGAGGAACTCATCAATGACGAGAACGAGCCGGGGACCGCTCTGTTTATATTGACCGACGTTTCCGACGAGACCTCCATGAAGGCCATGGCCGAAAAGGCTTTCGATACGTTCGGGAAGATAGATATCCTGGTCAACAATGCCATGGCCATGTCCCTCGGAGCGCCGATCTTGAAGTCCACGGTCCACCAGCTAGACAGGCAGTACGAGATAGCAGCGCGCGGTACACTTATCGGGATACAACTCTTCGTGCCTGGAATGCAGGAAAGGCATCACGGCGTGGTCACGTACATGTCAACAGCTTTCCGCTACCCGATGGGACCGGGCAACTACTGCGCGGCAAAAGCTGCAGGCGCCTCTATAATGATGTCTCTGGCGGCGGAACTGGGACCGGTGGAAGACACGGGTGTGGCTGTCTTCACCTTCATCCCGGCGGGTGTCGGCTTCCCCCGAAGCGTCTCTCCACCACCTCCCGAACTACGAAGAAAATTCAGGATGCCCAACATGCCCGGCTACGAAGGGAATATTCCGTCCGAGGATTGCGGGGCAGCTCTGGCCTATTGCATCACCCGGGCTGCTGAGCTGCACGGCTCTGGGATAATGATCGGACAGGCTTTCCGGCAGATGGACTGGCCGTACCCTAAGCCGGAGACGGTACGGAACACCGACTTCCAGCGTATTGACGACATGGTGCTGTCGCTGATTTTCGCGTACATGGGGCCCGGCTTCCCCGACCCGAAGGTACCGCTGATGCCGATCAACCGAAAGTAGAGCGACCCCAGTACCGTATGTTACAGCCCCTGCAATAAAGCATGGTGGGTGGTACTGGATTCAAACCTTAATAAAAATTAATCTACATAGGTAGTTTCATGATCGCCGGAAAGACCGATCACGAAGAACGCGTAAGGTCTGTCGACATATCTGGCAATTACCGGATTGTGTGGTATTCCTTTGGGGCAGATGACGACGGTTGGTTTATCAAAGACATATCTTTCATGTTCTTCGCCCATGTCTATCGAGATTTCTGCACCTAGGTAATCAATATCACTCGGGTCGGTACCAACGAAAACCAGGACTTCATCGGCGGGATGGACGTGTGCTCCATCTGAATTCCCCGGCCCGCGATGCCAGACACCGGGTGACTTGTAGAATCCCCAGGTAAAATTAATCTCTGTTCCTTCCAGGTCCTTGCCGTACATCCAGACCAGACTGTTCGTATTTCCCGGCCCGGGTTTCATCCCGCCTGAAGTTACCTTTTCAAATTGTGCTCGTTCTTCGGGCGTTAACTTATCCAGAGATGTCGTAAATGGTTTCAGGGGTTTGACTAAATGGTCATATTTATGCCCGTACGTAAGAGTTTCAGGAGTGACTTTTATCCTTTTCTCCGAAAAAGAAGACACCATAGACGGCCCTCTACCGCTCTCGGCTCGCGCCTGCCGCATTTGCTCTATCTGCTTATCCGTCATTCCATCTCCCATCCACATTGTCGTAGGTTCGGCGCCCAGAGAAAAGATCATAAAGCTATAGCCTATCGGGTTGGTCACATTCTTGGTTATCGATGGGCAATGGGGAAACCCGGCGGGAACAACGATGACCGTGGGTTTGTCAAAGGTATGTACTTCCAGTTCTTCACCCAGACAATACGAAATTTCCGCCCCCAGATACTCGACATTATCGGGATCAAGACCAACAAATACCAGACATTCTGGATAAGGGTGTATATGAGGGTCCATTCCAGGGTGCCAATCACCCAGGCCGGTATAAAATCCCCAGGAAAAATTAAGTTCCAGCCCTTCTAGATGCTCTTTACCATTCAGCCAGTATATGCTGTCAGCATTTCCCGTATTTTTGAATGAGTCCGCGCCATCCAGCATCATCTGAGGCACTTTAGCTACGCTCAGAGGTTTTACCAGATGCTCGTACTTTCTATTTGCCATTTTATGTACCCTCCTTGGCTATTTAATGTATACTTATCAATCTGTTTACAATAGGGATAGTTAATCTACAGCGGTAGTTTCGTGCTCGCCGCCCAGAGCAATCACATAGAACGAGTAAGGCTTATCGACCCATCTGACTACTACCGGATTATGCGGTAATCCTGCCGGGCAAATGACAACAGTCGGTTTATCGAAGATATATCTCTCGTGCTCCTTGCCCATATCTATCTCAATTTTTGCCCCTAGGTAATTAATGTCAGTCGGGTCGAGGCCAACGAAAACCAGGACTTCATCAACGGGATGGGCATGTGCGCCGACACCGCGGTGCCAGATACCGGGTTTGCTGTAGAATCCCCAGGTAAGATTCATCTCTAATCCTTCTAGATCCTTACCGTATAACCATGTCAGATGGTCGGCATTTCCCGGTCCAAGACTCTGCCCTTTTTTAGCCATTTCATCGAATTGGGCTCTTTGCTCCGGTGTTAACTTATCCAGAACTATTTTCCCCCGCTCTGTTACCAGGCCTGATTTAAGTGGTTTTATCAAATGCGCATACTTACCTGTCGCTTTAGTTGGGTTATATTTTAACCTTTTCTCCGCCACATTAGATTTCATCCCCATTTGTATCCCGCTCTTAGCTGCCGCTTCCTGCATTTCCTTCATAGTCTCTGCTGATACTCCCTCACCCATCCAGGTGGTTTCGGGAACGGCGCCAAGAGAAGCCAGATAAAACCCAAAACCCTTAGGGCTCCATACACGCTTGGTTATCAATGGACAATGGGGAAAACCGGCGGGGACAACGACAACGGTGGGCTCACTGAATGTATAAGTTTCCTGTTCCTCCCCCAAACATATATCAATTTCCGCTCCCAGGTAGCTGATATTAGCCGAGTCGAGACCAACAAAAACGAGACATTCCGGATAAGGGTGCACGTGAGGATCCTGGCCAGTATGCCAGTCACCGAGCCCGCTATAAAATCCCCAAGTGAAATTAAGATTCAAACCCTCCAGGTGGTCCCGGCCGTTCAGCCATACAAGACTGTCAGCATTTCCCGGCCCATTGGCAAATGCGCCCTTCGGGCCTTGCAGTTTCTTCATCACCTCCATGTCCATTCCACCAACACTCAGGGGTTTAACCAGATGTTCATACTTTCTGTCTGCCATATAAATAACCCTCCTCAGTTTTTATATATAATCCTGTTGTCCCACTTCCTTCCGCCTCAGGGGTGCTTTATTCAATTGCTTCCAATAATAGAAATCCTTTCGTTTGTCTAAGTAAAATGAGGTGTGCATTTGGTTATATTAATGTGCTGGTATCAGAAATCTCGACTAATAATATATCACTTTATTTCATTGATTTACAAAAAAGTATTTTGTACGGTATTAAGTAACAATAGTCCATAATGTGCAGGCGAAGTCATAAAAACTTAGATTGTGTGGTAAGAGGTAAAAAAATAAGGGTGAGAGTGTTGCTCTCACCCCTATCCTTGTAAATGATTCCTAGAACGCAAACAGTACCGGCTGTTCAGCCTTTCTCCTAACTGCCTCCTCCCCTTTTCTTTAGAGGAGAGGAGGGTTAGACTAGTGAAGCTGTGGTGCCATGCTTGGCGTTATTGCACTCATTTTCAATGGCGCCATCGGGGATATCCTTACGGGTAGACTCGACGCCCGCCCTGATTCGTACGATAGGCTCAAACTGACTGCCGCCGATGATACTGGGCGGCCTGGGTGGAAATAGATAATATACGATAGGGTAAGGGGAGGGGCTACTGAATATTTACGCTGCTTATAAGGGTCTCCATATAGGACTCCTGCCCGGCCACAGCCGCAAAGACACGGTTGTCTTTAACCCTCAGTATAATGGGTGTTGTCCTGCCCATACCGATATCCAGATATCCTTTGAAAACGGTCAGGTCACCGAGATTTACTTTGGTATATCCGGCACTTTCCAGCGCCTTAACGATAATCGGGCTGACGACGAAACTAGGCCAGGCGGACTTAATCGAAGCCAGTATACCAACATCAGAGGATAATGAGGATAATACAGTATCAAGTTCCATGCCTCTGGCTATTTCAACAACATTTATCTGCTCTGGAGCGTAAATTCCCGCGGTAACTACTTCGAGATTTGCCGTTTTTATCAAGACGTCCAGCAAGTCTGAAGTGTCGGGATTGACCTCATTAGATATCAACTTCACCAGAGTCTGGCTCGGTCTAGCGATGGCTACACCCGCCAGTCTGGTTGTCCCACCATTCGGTAACAGTGATACCTCATATAGAGCTTCGCTGTTTTTATAGTATTTGAAATTATTACTGGAAATTGCCGTTTTTAAACTCTCCGCGGCAGCTCCAGAACCGGCGACAAAATAGATTACAGGTTCCGAAAGCAGGGTCCAGATTATATGTCCGGGCGGTATCTGACCGTATGTACTGCTGGCATCGGCGGCGCTGGCCATCGTAAGTCCGCCGCCGAAAGTAAAATAGTCCTCGGTCGCTATACCCCACATAGCCAGCGATTCTGTAGTTATGTCAAATGCCGTACCGACAATTTCCCTGGGCACCGTTGTGGGACTCTCTTGTTTGACATAGACATATAAATCAAGGTCGATATCGGGCACAAGCGTCGAGGATAGTTCCATACCGGCTACAGCAGCCGGCGATGGTACTTCCATACCCTGGCACCCCATCCCAGTTATGGGGATAGTTACGAGCACGATGATGAGTATAAAAAATATCAGGCCACACTTACAAATCGTGCTTTTCATTATCAGACCACGGGGCTATCGATATATCGCCGCTATTAGAGACTTTAAGTAAATATCCCGTAATTGTCAAACCCTCAACAGTAACCAAACGCTATATGTGCACAAGCTTGACATCATACCCCTGTCACACCTACAATGGGCAACAGAAACAATCCCGATTCCATCGCACTCAATACGATATTATTCAGCAATTAGCATGAGTAAAAAAATCCGTACAGTGCCGGCCATCCTTACCGATGACTCCGCTACACTGGAAAAACTGATACGCCAGACCGAAACGTTCACCAGTTATGCCCAGTTTGATATCATGGACGGCCAGTTCGTGCCTTCCCGAAGCATAACCTGCGAGCATATAGCCAGTCTTGAAACTAAGCTGAGCTGGGAAGCGCATCTCATGGTGCTTCACCCGGAAGACTACCTTGATGATTTCCGGAAGGCCGGGGCGCAAAAAATAGTCTTTCATTATGAAGCCACCCCCTCACCGCAGGATATTATCCCGCTGGTCAGAAAGCTCGGTATGAGTGCAGGAATAGCCCTCAATCCGGAGACCCCCAACTCTGCTATCACTCCGCTGATCAGCGAACTGGACAGCGTACTTTTCCTGTCGGTCAACCCGGGGTTCTACGGCAGCAAGTTCATACCGGAAGTCCTGTACAAGATAGTCGACTTCCGCCGCGCCTACCCCGACCTCGAGATAGGCATTGATGGCGGTATCAAGGAAGGCAATATCGCCGAGATTGCCCGGACCGGGGTAGACGTCATCTATATCGGCAGCGCCATATTCATGCAGCCTCAGCCCGACGAAAGCTACCGCCGCCTTACAACCCTGGCAGAGACCAACGCCCCCTGACGAAAATAGCATATCAAGCAATAAAGGAGTGAAGATGTTCAAGGTAAAAGCAACAGTAACCGGTTTTGACAAGGATGAGAATAAGTACCCCTGCCATTTTCGCTACAAGGTAGGCGATGAAATTATCTTTGACGGCGAAAAAATCACCGGTAGAGTGTGCCCTAACATGCTACCACCAATCAGTCAGGCGTTTATGGCACTTTTCGCTTCCGGCGGCAGGCATAAAGAAGGGGAAGCCCCCGGCAGTTATTATCCCTTCTGGCATTCTCCCCTCAGCCTGTACGACCCCGCCTATAAGAAATATGACGGCGTCGGATTCAAACCAACACTGGAAAGGCCAGACGAAGGATACAAGTATATAGCCGATGAGACATTATTCGATGAACCTCCGGGCGGCAAATATATCATTGGCAAAGGCACGGAAAAACGGACGATCTCCCTGCAATGTGGCGACAGCCATACCTTCGCGCAGTTCAAGGTAGAAGCCATAGATCTGGCCGATAGAGGTGATGCCCTCCCTTATTACCGAAGGGCAATGTCGCTATTGAACAAGGTCTCGAAGAAAACGGGCATCGCTATGGACAGGATAATAAACGAGTTTACTGATGACGAGAGAGACAATATCTACCCGTCACTGGGCCAGCATATTGTGGCGATACTGGTCGGAGAACTCGAACTCATGGGCTATGTCTCGGTCAAAGACAATAAGGTGACGATAACCGATAAGGGTAAGAAAAAGCTGGAAGACTATAAAGCGAGTCTAACGGCAGAAGAAAGAAAAGCCCTGAAATTATAGACCGGCAGTCTTGAAAAGCAGGTATTTCACTGAGCGATATAGCCCCCGTCAATCACCAGCTCAGCCCCGGTAATAAAGCTGGCCTCGTCAGACGCCAGGAAAAGAATGCCATTGGCGATGTCTTCCGGCGTTCCCATGCGGCCGAGTGGTGTCCTCTCGGCGCAGTTCTTCAGAAATCCTTCCAGCATCTCCGGATTTTTCTCTTTTATCATCCCCGTAAAACCGGGCGTCAATATAAAGCCGGGATGAACCGAATTCACCCTGATTTTATCAGATGCGTAGACAGCGGCATCGCCCTTGCTCAACGTACGGACACCGCCTTTAGCAGCATGGTAAACGGGGTCACGACCGCCGATAATACCGAGCATAGATGACATATTAACAATACTGCCCCCGCCTGCCTTCTTCATATAAGGGACAGCATGCTTCGTACAACGGAAAACCCCCTTGATGTCAATATTCAATACTTTTTCAAACTCTTCTTCCGACATTTCATGACTGGGTTTACCAGTACCGGGGATTCCGGCGTTATTAACCAGTATATTAATTTGCCCGTACTTGCTATTAATATCAGCGAAAACCTTTTCCATCTGTTTTTCGTCCGTCACATCCATATGCCAGTATTCAGCCACTCCGCCTTTCTTTTTTATCTCGCTAACAACTTCCTGTCCTGCCACATCATTAATATCGGCTATGGCTACTTTAGCACCTTCCTTCGCCAGGAGTATACTTGCCGCCCTTCCTATTCCCATGGCGCCCCCGGTTACGATGGCCACCTTATTTTTTACTCTGTCCATTAGTGTCTCCAATTATAGAATTTTTTCATTCCTAGCGATTAGGACAGCAGTACCGTGTGAAGCAGAATCCCTGATAACCGTAGCTATCCTACTCCTCCGGCTTATCCTCACTAGCCCAATTCTGCATTATTTCCTTGAGACGCTGGGCAAGCTTGGGACTGGAACGCAAACGCCCGATGAAGACGGGGCACCCTTCCAACAGCTGATTCTGTGCCGCTGTCGCCATACTGGACAGCAGGTTCTGCATGCCGATGTCCATCTGCTGGGGTATATTCGTTCCCGGCGCTGATGACTCAATCTGGCGGCGGATATCTTCAGCAGTGAATTTCATCGGCATGACACAGCTCTTGTACCAGGGACATTCCTTGCACTGGACTATGCCGTAGGCTTCATTAAGGACATCATCCATGTCTGTCTCCTTTAGGACTCTTCTTCCTTCACCAAATTCAGCAACTTCCAGTCTATCTCTGCTTTATTCCTGAAAGTCCCGATTTTCACGTCCTTTATTATACCATTTTTATCAATAAAATAAGTGGTCGGAATCGCCGAGATATTATACATCCTGGCTACCTCTCCATCGATATCAAGAAGTACCGGGAAAGTAAGTCCGTTATCCTCCATAAACTCCCCGGCTGCCGAAGCAGATTCTTTCAGATTGACAGCCAGTATTACCAGTCCTGTCTTCAGCCACTCCGAGTCTTGATACACTTCCTGTATAAAGGGCATCTCCATACGGCAGGGGCCGCACCAGGTTGCCCAGAAATTGACCATTACCGGTTTCCCCTGAAGGTCATCAAGAGAAACCGTCTGCCCGTCAAGGCCTCGAAGCTGAAAGTCCGGTGCCGGTCTGCCCGGCGCAGGAACTTGGTCGGTAACGATATCCTCCGAACAACCGGCAATAACTAACGATAAAATCAGTACCGCTATCAGTATCACCATATTTGTTATTCTTGCCATCGCACTCTCCCACATATATTCAGGCTGCGAGCGATGAAAACCAGGTCAATTGATTGGTCAGGATAAGAATGCCCACGATTATGAGCAACAATCCGCTTATAACGTATATCCAGCTGGAATAGCGTTGAATACGTTTTAATAATGGCAGGATTGAATCAAAAGCGATACCGATAATCAGGAAAGGAAGTCCCAGTCCCAGGGAATAAATAGCCAGCAGATATGCTCCCTCCCAGGCAGTGGCACGAACCGTCGCCAGAGTCAGAATGCTACCCAGTATCGGCCCGACGCAGGCGGTCCAGCTCAGGGAAAAGACCGCCCCGATGATGAACGAACGCACGTAGCCGGTATTGCTGCCCACAGACGCGGACAGGCGTTTCTCATAGTTCAGCCAAGGCACCCTCGTGGCTGCCAGAATGAACAGGCCGAAGGCTATCAATACGCTGCCGGCTATCTTGCCGAGCAGAGCATAATCGGGATTAACAGCGTATCCGGTCAGGCCGACAATCGCTCCCAGAAAGGTAAAGACCACCGAAAAGCCCACTACGAAGCTAAGGGCATGCAGAAATACAGGAATCCGGATACCCCTGACATCGAATATTTCCGGTCCGTACAGACTGGCCAGGTACACTGGCACCATGGGCAGCACGCACGGCGAGAGAAAAGATAATAACCCGCCGCTGAAAGCAACGACCAGCGTTACGTTTTCATCCACTGACTACATTGTATATTTTCATTGTATAGTTGTCGAACCTGAGGGCATGTGCTGTATTCAGGATGCCAATTTAATAGGAATGGAATCACTGAGAAGTCAAGACCCCATAACATTGTTAACATTGTATGTATATAAGTTTAAAACTTGCCCTTGAAAACCTGAGATATTAGTTTCAATTTGGATTTTATATAGTAGATTTATGACATTGACATCAACTATTTACTCTGCTCAACAGGTGGGATAAGACCATGTCGCATTAAAGCAAGACTATCCTCTTCACCCTTTTCCTCAATCACCTTTCCATCGGCAATTCGATAGATTGTAATGCCAGTCCAATTAACTTTTTTACCTGTCGGAGGAATACCCCCAAGAGTTCCCTGGTGAGTTCCGGAAAAACTCCAAGAAATAACAACTTTGTCACCTTCGGCAATCTCTTCTTCTTCATCTAGATTTGGATCTGTAATGGCAGACCGGAATTCTTTTAGAAACGTTTTGAACGCCTCACCTCCCTTAATCGTTTGGGGAAACGTTGGATAGTAAACAGAAAGTTCCGGGGATGCAAGTTCGTCAATTACCCCTAAATCACCTTTACCCCAAACCTGAAAGAAGCGTCGTACGATTGCTTTGTTCTCTTCTGTTGACATTTGAGTTCCTCCTTTGGTTAATGCTTGGGAATAACACTGAGCTGCTTCGTTATACATGTATGTTTATTATATTCATATATATGCTTTTGTCAATGCTCCCTTTTTCTTCAAGAGTCCTTCAAGGTGGGGCTTACCCTCTATCAATTCTCTAAATGTCTCCCATGTCGGTGTTTCTATACAATGAAAATGTATAATGTATCTATTTAAAGATGCCAGTAATAGCAAGCGCCTTTTCTCGGATATCTATTCCCACCCACGCCGCCCAGTGTCATGAACTGCTTATCCCGTAGATATTTCCCAGGTCACACCACGGGGAGTAGCCTGCGGAGAGGGGGCTTCGCCCCCTCTCAAAAAAACCTTCCCCCTCTCCGACCAATAAATGTATGCGGTTGGCTACATCTGACTGGTCGGAGAGGGGAACACAGGGGGTGAGGTTAAGTTGGGCAAAGGCCAGATAGACAGAAAGCCGAAACGTTACGTCCAATAGATGAGCGACTATGGACAAAACCCTGCATTACGCCTTATAATTTCAGATACACATATTATTTATTATAAAAAAGCCGCCATCGGAGGCAGGTAAAGGGCACCGGTAGCTTTGGCGAAAATTTATAATAGCAGGAGGGGACTATGGCTCTTTATGTTATGATGACCAATCTTACTGATGAAGGCAGGAAAACAGTAAAGACTAACCCGCAGAGAATTAAAGAGGTAAATAAAGAGGTGGAGGCGATGGGGGTGAAGATACTGGCACAGTATGTCGTCCTGGGCCAGTACGACTTCATCAATATTCTGGAAGCACCGAACAACCAGGCTATAGCCAAGGTAGCCACCGAGCTGGGTTCCCGCGGGACCCTGCAGACCAGCACT
>Ga0209427_10001562_pt1 | contig 26525 bp, 24 predicted proteins | sample DeeMarSWOR136_30_FD_187465 | JGI IMG/M metagenome (GOLD analysis project Ga0209427, IMG submission 187465) | Marine sediment microbial communities from White Oak River estuary, North Carolina - WOR-1-36_30 (SPAdes) (version 2) | ecosystem: Environmental > Aquatic > Marine > Intertidal zone >...
CCTGTACCGCCTGTTATTAAGATAGAAACCATGATAATATTATACCATTTTCTAATGAAAATTATGTAGTTAAGAGTTACATTTAATGTTAAATCTTGCGGAATTCAAAATATTAATTTTTTAACAATATGTTATTCCTTTTTTGTTATTCGAAAACCTTATTTTCTTCTTTTCTTTTTATATTATAAATTATTTTGTAAGAGGATATTTCTTTTTGAAAAATCAAAATTTGTGGTCTCAAAGCTTTATAAATGAATCAGAGTTTAGTTTCGAAAAGGATGAGTTCATAAAGGCTAGACGGAAGGGAACACGACGCTGGGTAATAAAGCATATTTTATATAAGTCGAATAAATATTTAATGGCTTTATTCTTCACTTTAATTATTTTAACATCGTTTTTTGGCTCGTACATTTCTATTGTATTCGGAAAAGCGATTGATGCTTTCAAGCCAGGTGGCTCAACTGACCAAGTAGTTAGCTATACATTTCTAGTATTATTTATTGGATTGGGAACTCCATTTGCGGGATTATTAGCAAGAACGTTTCGGGAAATTGTTGCACAAAGAATAGAGAGAGATGTGCGTAGAGAGTTTTATTTAAGTTTACTAGGTAAAAGTCAATCATTTCATGATAATCAGAGAATAGGTGACATAATGGCAAGAGCGACGAACGATGTAAGACTTTTAAATTTTTTAATATCACCAGCGTTAGCCATGATTTTGGATGCGATCATTAATCTAATTATACCAACATTATTAATAGGGATCGAATACAGACTTGAATTAATGTTAATTCCAATTGTATTTAGTATTATATTTATTGTTTATCTAAGAAGATTTCTTAAGAAGTTAGCACCCCCAACAATAGCGCGGAGAATTGCCTTTGGGTTTATGAATACAGTGTTAAATGAATCTCTAAGTGGTATCGAAGTTGTAAAATCTATGGCTCAGGAAGAAGATAGTGTTGAAAAATATAAAGAAAGCGCTCTAAGTTATCGAGATGCGGGTATTGAGCAAGGAGATATACAAGCAAAATATCTGCCAATTTTACTTCTTTCAGTTACAGTTACTCTAGGTTTAACAATCAGTATCTTTTATGATAGAGAGATAATGCCTATTGGGAGTATTGTTGGGTTGGTAGGATTGTTATTACGGTTACGATTTCCTGTTAATGCCTCAATAAGATCATTTCTGATGGTACAAGAAGCGATGGTTGGTGCGGAAAGACTATTAGAAATAATGAACAAGAAATCAGAAATTTATGATCCCGTTAATGCGATATCTAGAGAAATAGGGGGGGCTATAAAATTTGAAGATGTTACTTTCTCTTACCCTGGTACTCAAAACAAAGTATTAAAAAATATTAATTTTGATGTTTCAGAAGGGCAGACTGTAGCAATAGTGGGAACTACCGGATCCGGTAAAACTACCCTTACTAAATTAATCTCACGCCTTTATGATGTTGATAGTGGTCGAATTTTAGTAGACGGAATTGATATTAGAGACTATTCTTTGCAGTCTCTTCGCGACCAAATCGCTTACATTGAACAGGATATTTTTATCTTTTCAGACTCACTTTATGAGAACATCTCGTTTGGACGAGAAACCTCACAGGAACAATTGATAACTGTTGCTCGAGAAGCACAAGCTCATCAATTTATTAAGGATCTACCAGATATGTATGAAACAGAAGTAGGAGAAAGAGGAGTACAATTAAGTGGAGGTGAACGTCAACGAGTTGCGATTGCTCGTGCTTTTCTTACAGAACCCAAAATTTTAATTTTGGATGATTCAAGTTCCGCAATAGACTCAGAAACTGAAGAAAGAATTCAGAAGGCAATTTTCAAGATTTTAAAGGGAAGAACTACCTTTATTATAACACATAGACTTTCTCAGATTAGATGGGCGGATTTGATATTAGTTTTAAACCAAGGAGAAATAGTTAATCAAGGATCACATGATTACTTATTACAAAATTCAAAAGAATATCAAAAGATCTTTATTAAACGTTTTGATAAATCATTAAATGAACTCCTAGGAGGGGAGTAATTAAAAAATGGCAGGAAGAATGGGAGGAGGAATGGGAGGAAGAGGGGGTGGAAGAATGGGATATTTTGGATTGGATGAAGAAGGATATGATAGAATATATTCAGATAGAGAATTAGTTTCAAGAGTTGTAAAATTATTTAAACCCTATAAACGTTCAATGACAATTGTAATTATCTTCCTAGTTTTATCATCATTTACTTATGGATTAACTCCCTTTTTTATGACCCAAATCATTATTCACCTTGAATTGCATTCAGATCCCTTCATTTTAGTTATGTTTATTATCTCCACCTTTATCATAAATTCATTAGGTTACGCTTTTAACTATGTAAACAGACGAACTTCAAATCGAATGGTTTATGGTGTATGCTATAATTTACGTAGACAAACAAATTTAAGAGTCCTCGAACAAGATCTCTCTTTTTTTGATAAATACCCAACAGGGAGAATAGTAAGTAGAATAAATTCAGATGGGCAAAAGTTTGGGAGTTCTATTACCATGTTTACGGATTTAATTGCTTCATTTTTAATGTTTATAATTGTGATTATCCCCATGATCTTTATAAGTCCCTTATTAACAGGAGTATTTATGATAATGGTTCCTATTGTATTTGCATTTACACTCTCTTTTCGCAAGGTTTCAAGAAGGAAATCTATGTATGGTCAACGTTCTTTGGCACAAGTAAATGCATTTGTACAGGAATCAATGGCAGGAATTCAAATAATTAAAAGTTTTCGTCAAGAATCTAGTCAATTCAAAAATTTTGAGGCAATTAATAATCAATCATATAGAGTGAATATGAGTAGGGCTATATATTTATCTATTCTTTTTCCAAGCTTAGATTTTCTTATAGCTATATTATATGCTTTACTCATTTTTTTTGGGGGCGATTTTATTATCCAGGGAGAGTTAACTGGTTCAGTTATTTTTTTGTTTCTTCAGAGTTCATTAATACTTTTCCAACCTTTGCTTCAAATTGCTAGTTTTTGGCCTCAATTTCAAGAAGGATTAGCAGCTGCAGAAAGAATCTTTGCTCTTCAAGATTCTCAATCTTATATTAAGCAAGGAGATCATGTTTTAGATTTAATAAAAGGAAAAATAGATTTTATAAATTTAAAATTTGAATATGTACCAGGACATCCTGTGTTCGAGGATTTTAATTTAGAAATTCAACCTGGAGAAACTGTTGCTATTGTAGGGCATACAGGAGCAGGCAAGTCTAGTTTAACTAAAATTTTATTACGTTTATATGAGTTTCAGTCTGGAGACGTTCGTATAGATAACCATAGCATACGAGACATTTCACTTTCCGAATTTAGGAGATCAGTTGGATTTATACCCCAAGTCCCATTCCTATGGGCAGACACGATTGAAAATAATGTTAAATATGGATCACCAGATGCAACAAGAGAAGAGGTAATATGGGCTCTAGAACAATCTGGTGGTATGGATTGGATTCAACATCTTGATAACGGGTTGGAAACATTTATCCTTGAAAGAGGAAAAGTCTTATCGATGGGACAACGGCAATTAATTGTGTTCGCAAGGGTTTTATTACAGAATCCATCTATTTTAATATTAGATGAAGCAACTGCATCTGTAGATCCTTTTACGGAACTGCAGATTCAAGAAGCAATGGAAAGAGTCATGCAAGGACGAACTACTATTGTTGTTGCTCATAGACTCACTACAGTTAGACATGTAGATAGGATAATCGTACTAGATCACGGCAAGATTGTAGAGGAGGGTAATCATGAATCTCTTTTACAAAAAAACGGATATTATGCAAGATTATATAATACATATTTTAGACACCAATCATATGAGTTTATGGAAGAGATCAAGTCGAAACAAACGGAAGAAACTTCCTAAATTATTCCATAACATTTAATTATTCTTAAATAATTCATGATAAATGAAAAAAATTAAAGTTGTAAGATAATTGAAACTTTGAAATGTACAAAAAGAAAATTAATAGATTCTATTCTCAAATAGATTTACCATTTCAAGAGACAAAACAGGTTTATCTGGAAGATATATTTAAAACACTTGAGAGAGAATTTAACCTACGGAAAAATTCTAAACAATTTTTCTTAGATTTAGGTTCTGGAACCGGTCAAGTCATAATTTATTCAGCAATCAACTATGAGATAAGATCAATCGGAATTGAAATAGATCCAATTCTCATAAAAGAAGCTAAAAAATCCATTCGATTATTAAAAGAGAATAATATATCAAAAAGAAAAGCACTCCACAAAATAACACTTCTCCTTGGAGATTTTTACTCCCATAATTTAAAGAATTATGATTTTATTTACATTTATTCCTTACCTACAATGCAGAAATATCTTAAACATGTCTTTCAAACAGCAAAAAGTAGAGCTATAGTAATTTCTCACATGTATCAATTAAAAGGTCTTACTGAATATTTAGAATTTAGATTCAAATTGGATCATAATAAGGAAATTCAAGAAGTATCGACATTTTTTTATAGAAAAATCTGATTTGAATAGAGATCTTTAAATATTAATAATTAAAAAACCATTGAACTTACAGCTCAATAGTTTGTATTTTTTTATTACTCCAAAAAATATAATTATAAATAAAAGCAAAATAAATAAATATATAATTTTAAAAATTGGATAACTCTATACTAAAAATAGGTGTAAATATAGAAATGGCTATTTCCCCAGAAGGATGGTTAGATGGTCTAACATCAGCAGGTATAGTTCTTTCAGCAACTCTTTTCGGATTATATACTTTATATAAAGCACTGAGATTAAAGGCTACACTTCTTGGCGTTGCTGCTCTTACCATGTTTTTTGTGGGTCTTTTATGGTTTGGACCTTTTGTTGACCTAATATTTTTGATAGTAAAAGAAGAGAATATAGAACCATATAGAGCTTATGCGCTCTTAAGTTATATGTGGGTCGCTCCAACTCTGGTTTTTGCTATATATCTAGGGGGTGAACTTATATGGCCAAAAGGAAAATGGATACTAGTAGTTATTTATGTGTTATTAGGTGTCATCTTTGAAATGTTCCTATGGTTTAATACATATTCTTCATTTGAAGAACTTGCTCCAACAGATCCGGGTGAAACTATAATAGCTGCGAGTTTTGATCGTACCCATCCAACATTTATATTAGTTGCTATATTTTTAGTTTCTGCATTAACATTCTTAGGAATTGGTTTTATAATAAAAGCCAAACAGGCAACGGGTGAATTAAGAAGGAAGTTTCTGTTCTTAGCTATTGGATTTATTATTTTTGTATTTACTGGAGCTTCAGATTCGTTAATCGAACCTGGACCCCTTTTAGGAATTATTCGAGGGGCTCAAATGACTTTTGCTATTTGGCTCTATTTAGGACTTAAAACCTAAAAAATAACAAATAGTTCATATATCTTTACTTTTTTTTAATAATTTTTATTTCTTTTACATCTTTAACTATTTTCCATTGATTTTAATTACCATCTCTTTCAGATACAATTTCATGAAATATCTTTGACTATTACAGTAGTCTAATTTTTGATTGATGGTTAAATCGGGGCAATTAGATAAGATACAATGAATATCATTTGAAATCGAAAGATATTCTGTTGTTGTATCAGTTATATTTTGCTCAAAATTATAAGTTTCTAATTTATCATTAAAATTTAGTTTCTTTTCCTGATTTAATGAATAATTCCTAACTGAAAATTTCCTTTTATAAATATTTAGAGAAGTAATTAGTAAATCAGAAATAAAATCAAAGGAATCTTTTGATTCGATATGGTTAAATAACTCTAAGACGAGTTCAGAAATATGATTATCATTTTTTCCCTGAGAACCTATTTGGTTTAAATTTTCTGATCTCACTAAGCTTTGATTATTTAGAGTTGAAATTTCAGTAAATGATTTATTAACAAAACCTTTTGAAATAATTTTTCATCTCAGAGAAAATTATAATTTGATATATATTGCAGCAATTACATATTTAAAATAAAAGCCCCTTATAGTTTAGTATTAATTCGACAAATATACATTTTGAGGGCAGGTTCTTTAACTAGTTCAAAATTATTGAAATTTCCACAAGTTTGACAAAAAGTAAAATTTAAAAATATCAAATTAAAATTAGTAATACTTATAACCAGTAATTTTTACCAGAATATCTATGGTTTTTTTATGTGAAGAAATTATCAGGAAATGGAGAAGAAAATTCTAAGATCTAAAAATAACGAATCAATTATTTTTTGTATCCTCGATTTTTCAGATAAACTCCGTAACTCCATAATCGATAAATACTTTTAGCGGCAGCTTGAGCTGAATCATAAACCATTATATTATATTCTCTGGTTTTTTGGTAAAACTCATCTATTAAATCTATAGATTCTTTTCGGGCTCTGGATGAATTAAATATGCTAATTATATTTTTATTTGAATCCTGTGATATAGTATTAGCTATGGTTTTAACTACATCCTCTATATTTATTCTTTCCGAAGGATACCATCCTGGATTAATTGTAGTCAATATGGTGGATAAATGAGGTTCTTCATTTAGTATCTTCATGACTTTTATCATATTAGTATAACCACCATTCGCTCCAAATTCTAATGGATTTGAGAGGTTTGAATTTACTTCTGGGATAAAATCCATTATTTTTTTTTGAGATTCTTTCGTTATCTTAGGTATTTTAAGCCCAAAAGCTTCGCACTCGTCAGTTATTTCGACTGCAGGTCCACCTCCACCTGTTATGATGGCAACATTCCTATCTTTAGGAATTTTACAGATAAGACAGGTTTGTATCATTTCAACTAGTTCTAAAAAGTTGTTTACGAGAATTGCACCTGTTTGACGAGCCATTGCTTTCCATAGTTTAATATTACCAGCTAGTCCACCAGTATGACTTTTAACTGCGCTATGACCTGCTTCTAATTTACCACCTTTCCAGATAATAACAGGTTTATCCTTAGTGGTTTCTTTTAATAATTGCACAAACTTATTTCCACTTCTCTTTAAATTTTCAACATACATAGAAATAATTTTAGTATCTGGATCAGTTCTGAAATAATTTAAGAAATCAACTAAGTCAATATCGATTTGATTACCAAGGGATATTACCTTTGAGAAATTATAACCTCCAAATATCCCAATATGTGAATGCATACTAGCTAATCCTCCCGATTGACTTATAAAAGCTACAGGTCCGCTTACTTGGGGAAGCCTATGTGTAAAGCCAATATGACCTTTTGGATTATAGATCCCCATACAATTAGGACCAAGAATTCTTATATGGGTTTCTTTTGCTTTTTCTAAAAGCTTTTGCTCAATTAGCTTTCCTTCTTCTCCAAGTTCAGAATATCCGCTGGAAAATATGTGTGCAAAAAGAACACCTTTTCTTCCTAATTCCTCGATAATCTGTGGTGTGATTTTAGCTGGAACTGCAATTATCCCTAAGTCGATTGGCGGATCATCTGGTAAAGAAGAAATAGAGCCATATACTTTAAATCCTTCAATTTCTTCTCCTTCATATTTTGGATTAACTGGATAAACCGGTCCAGGATATCCATATTCTTTAAAAGTCTCTAAATAATGTGCTCCTCCCCAACCTCTTCCCTTACTAACCCCAACTACTACTACAGCTCGAGGATTAAATAATGCTTCAAAGGGGATGTTTTCTCTATCAAAAGGTATATTGGATTCTTTAATATCTTTTTCTGAAATAAATTTTCCCTCGCGATCTTCACATGTAGTTATTTTTAATCACCACTAATTAAAAACCCTATTTCCTTTATAGCTAAATTAATAGTAAGTAAAAAATTTTATTAAAAAAAAAAAGATTAGAGATTTGATCCACAATTAGGACAAAAGTTCCCAGTTCCCTCTAATTTATGTCCACAATAAACACAAAAATTTTTTCCCTCTGTCGGTAAGGGAGTTTCTAATTTTTTAGTAGGGGGAACATATTCTTTTGCTGGTGAATACACAATTGCTTTACCTAAAACAATCTCACCTGTTTCTGAGTTAAAACTATATTGAACGGTCCCCTTAGCACGTAGGTCTAACAAAACGCGCAATATATCTTTGGGTCTCATTCCAATTTCTAATGCTATATGTTCGAGTTTATGAGTTCCTTCAAAATTTCTCTGGATAAGTGCATTTTTGACTACTTGTTGATATTTATAATTTCTATAGAGTTGCTGAAATCCACCAATAAAGATAAAAAAAGCAGGAATAAACATCCAATAACCCCAATCTTTAAGACCTATAAAGTCTACATCAAAAGCTCTAAAAAATAAAGATAAAATGGCAACAAAAAGAAATACAATAGCAGTAGCAAAGGTCCCTATAGCTGCTTCATAAGATTCTTTATAATAATATCGATTTTTATACTTATCACTACTCAAATCTATCAACTTTTATTATTAAAATTTGTAATCATTATGATATAACATTATCATCAATATATATTTTTTAAATAGTCCGTTTTTTATTCAAATATTAATTTTAGACATAGTAGATTGTGATATATTTTCATGTTAACCTTGAATAAATTAACTTAAACGGTTAAATTCTTCTAACCAGTCAATTTCTTTATTCATTTGCTCATATACCTTTATGTTGCCAAAATCACCACGAAACTGATCTTTTTCCATTTTAACTATTCTGACCTTCCAATTTCGTTGATTGATTCCATAGTTAATTGCCTCGGATAGTTCAATTTCTCCCCGCTTTGATGGCTTTAGGTTTTTTAATACCGGGAAGATCTCTTTCGAAAAAATAAAAATACCACAGTTATTAAGATTTGAGTTAGATTTACCTTTACCAGGTTTTTCTATTATGCCTATGCAATAATCTCCTTCAGAGTAAACGGCAGCTCCTTTATAGGGATCATCCATGAAATTTGTTGTTAATATGAAGTCTTGGTCTTCTTTCTCGAATGTATTAATAATTTCCTTATATACGTCATAGGAGACTAGGATATCCCCCCAGGTTAAAAAGAAATGATCTTCCTTTATTAAATCCTCGCAAATTAGTAAAGCTCCTCCTGTACCATTCAGTTCTTTCTGTTCTATATATTCAATTTTAATCCCCCATTTATCTCCTTCTTTAAAATATTCTATAATTTGTTCTTTACGATAACCAACAACAATAATTATATTTTCAAACCCTGCGAAAACAAGTCCATTTATAATAAATTCTAATATAGGTTTTCCATGAAGAGGAATCATTGATTTCTGGTAGGTGTTAGAATAGGGCTTCATTCGCTTTCCAAATCCAGCACATAAAATAACTGCCTTCAATTTTTTTTTTTCACCAACAAATTCTGCCCTAATGTGAACTTTCAGTCAGATGATTTTTTTACTAATAATTATATTATTCTGATATCACTGAAGTATTATAATTAGATAATAGTTTCCATTTTTTAGATATGATTAGTAAATTTTGAGCAGTTTTATTTTTTTAATTATATATGACCTGTTTTACTGAGATTAATGATTTGCGACGTTATGATTATAAAAGATGGATTACCGTTATTGTCGAAAAGTTTTTCTAATTCTTCTAATGTTAATAATATGTTTTCGGAGATAGACAACCTAATAATGGTATCGGGTTTTTTTACAGCTCTCAATTCTTTTTCTGATTCATTTGAGAATTTGGGAACTATAAGTGAGCTGAAATTAGAAAATAATAATCTAAAACTTTCTTTTTTAAAAGATTCGAACATTCCGGATTTGATTTTTCTCGCTACTTATGATAATAATTCAGAGCTCGCGAATGTACAAAAATTTTTAAAAATAATTTCTAACCTTTTTCTTAAAAACTTTAATTATAATCAAATTATTAATTGGAATGGGAGACTAAACAGTTTTAAATCATTTGAAAGTATAATTGAGCAATATATTGAAAAGGAGGAGAAAGAAGAGCAGGCTCAATATGATGATAAAGTGTTTGATTGGTTGAAAAGTTTTGAAGATAATATTGAAGATGGTATAATACTAGAAAATATACCAGAAAAAGTTGAAAGTCTTCCTGAATATTATGACTTTGTCCCAGTTTTTACGACTGAAAAGAAAATTAATCCAAAACATTATTTAACAGGAGAGATCTCATGTAAAATATATGAAAATATAGATGGAAAAAAAAATATTAACCAAATCACCAAAGAACTTAATGTAGAACAAATAAAAGTATATAGAATTTGCAAAAATCTAGTTAAAATGGGTTTTATATCCCTTACGTAAAGATTCTTTAATTTTTACCACAAAATGATATCGATCTTTAAAGATAATTTTGTTACACTAACAATAACAAATTTTTCTTCCCAAAATTTTATTATCTATTAATTTATAATGCAATAGAAAAAATTTCTAAAAATTTGAATAATTGGTGTAATAATATAACACTACCAGATCTCAATCCCAACTCTATTGATCTCTTGATAACTGAACTAAAGAAAGCTACTGGAATGATATTTGAGCATTATCAAAGGAGCTTTTTAGAAAAAAGAATTTATTACAGAATGAAATATCTTAATTTAGAATATTATTAGCAGTATATATCATATATTAACTCGCATCCAGAAGAGGTTGATTTATTTTTAGATAAATTTACGATTAATTACACTTACTTTTTTAGAAATTTTAATGTGTTCGAAAGTTTTGAAAAATTCATAAAAATATATGTCGAAAGTTTGAGAAGACCTCTTAAAATATGGTCAGCCCCATGCGCTACGGGGGACGAACCTTACTCTATTGCCATAATATTAGATCAAATCAGAAGTTTAAATAAAAATTTTCCAGATTTTGAAATAACGGCTTCTGATATAGATAAAAACGCTTTAAAATTGGCAAAGGAAGGAATTTATGGAGAATATGCTATACATGAAACACCAAAATTTTTATTAAATACATATTTTTCGAAGAGACATACTGAACTAGGACCAAAATATCTTATTGATAAAAGAATCAGAGCAAAAATTAAGTTTCTTCAAGAAGATATAATAAAGAGACATAGTATTAATGAAAAATATGATGTAATTTTTTGTCGGAATTTTATTATCTATATAAATCAATATGCTCGAGAAAAATTAATGAATGTTTTGGAATCTCGGTTGCGTAATGGTGGTTTATTAATATTAGGAGGTTCAGAAACATTTGCTCCTAAAAGAACGTGTTTTGAAACAATTAGTATTAGGGATAGATTCTATATAAAAAATCTATCTTCCATGGATGAAGAATTTAAACGAAAAATATATAATTCATTCCAAAGTCAAGAAGCAAGACAAGATAGGAAATCTTTAGATAATAACAATCAAAGAATCTTTATGGGAAAAAAATATTTGTCTGAAATAGTTGAAAAAGCTAATATAATCGAGCTTAGGGCACCAAATCTTGAAAATCAAGTTGAATATAAACCAATTAAAGTTCTTGATTTCAAAAAAGAATTAGAAGCAAGAAATCTGGATAAGGAAATAAAAATAGAATCTTATACCCAAGAAAACACCAAATCTCACAAACTTCCACAAAATAAGAAAATAAAACCTGCTGAATTAAGAATTACAGGGATAGTTGTTAATAATGGAAATGATATCACTTCACATAAAAAGAAAAAGGTAAGTACTAGTGCTAACACTAAGCCTTTAGAGAGAAAAAGGATTCCTCAAATTGAAGAAAGAGAGAGATTAATAACACAAAGAGAAGAAGAACTTAATTTAAAAGAATTGCTTTTAGAGAAACGAGAAGAAACACTTGAACAACAATCTATTTTCCTCGAAAGAGAAATGAAAAGATTGGAAAAGCGAAGAAAAAACATACAGAGTCTTTATAGAAATGCAAGGGAAAAAGAATTCGAAGTTGATGATAAGACAAAAAGATTTAATCAATTATGGGATCGATTAGAAAAGCGAGAACAAGTAATAGAACAAAAAGAAAGACAATTACAAGATCGACTGAATCAGGTAGGACAATATTCTCGTCAAATAATACAAAGAGAAATCCAAATTAACAATAATTCAAAAGAGATTGAACTTAGAAAAGAAGGAGAGAACTATATTGCTCCTTTTGATGAAAAAAGATATGATAGGGTTGAGAAAGCTAATAATAAGAAAGAATATGTGATCCCTATGGGATATTACAGCTTAATCAATTCCTTTGATAAAGACACTAATGCCACCAAATTTTCTGTTCAAGGATTAGGTTCAAGCATATGCCTTATTCTAAAGGATCCCATAAATAACATCTTTGGTATGTCGCATATATCATTACCTAATTCTTCAGCATCAAAACAAGGTTATCATTTATTATTTCCTCACACATTTGCTGATACATCTGTAAAAGATTTATTTAACAATTTATTATATAATGGTGCTAAAGAATCAAATATTAGTGCCCTCATTGTTGGAGGCGGTAAATTATTCCTAGATTATGACATGACTTATCAAGAAAATTTAGACGTCGTTAAGAAAGAATTAAATTCTTTAGATATTGTGATTGAAGCAGAAGATACAGGTGGCTTGAGTGAGAGAGCTATAGTGTATGATACTATAAATGATGCTCTATATGTTCGGAAGACATGGGAATTCCAATATAGAAAAATAGCCTAAAATTTCAGCTTTTAATATCGAAATATATCAAAAACCCAAGCCCTGCCTCCAGCATCATTAATCGCTTGAGCAACTTGCTCTTGTTTGCCAGGTGCTATCGCAACCATACAACCACCCCCTCCAGCACCCATTTGCTTGGCTCCTAGAGCACCTGCATCTTTTGCGGCATTACATAATTTAATTATTTTTTCTGTATCCGCTTTAATAATTGCTTCTTGTTCTTGCTGGATATCCATAAGTTTTCCTAGTTTCTTAAAATCTCCTTTTAAGAGAGCGTCCTTAGCTTCATATACACCTCTTTCTATGACTTTAAAAGCTTTTAATGTTATGGGATCTTTCTCTTTCAGTTGTTTTTTGACTCTATTCAATATTGAAGAAGCCTTCCTTTCTTCCATTGAATCCCCAACAACCACAGGTAAATTTTTCACATCTAAATATTCAACACTAGGATTTTCGTCGGTATGAATAAAAACTATTCCACCATATGCCTCAGTATATTGATCTAATCTCCCACACTGAATGTCAAGGTCATGATTTTCACCTAAATATGCTAATTCAGCAATATCCCCATTTGAGAGGTTGAGATCAAGGGCTTGGTTTAACACTTTGATAAAACCTATAGAAAGAGCTGCAGATGTAGATAATCCTGCTCCAATTGGAATTTCTGAACTTACTTCAATGTAGAAGCCTTTTTTGATATAGTGTTTCAACCTTTCATATAAGACACTCCAATAGGCTAAATCAATATTTTTTGATGGTACTTCATCAAGAGTAAATCTTACTCTTTCCTTTGTATCATGACTGTAGAATTCGACCTTCCCATCTTCTCTTTCTTTATAATTGATTGTCATCATTAAGTTAATAGCCATCCCTATAACAGGTTTACCTAATAAGTCAACTTTATCCCCCATAAGACAAATTCGTCCGGGAACCTTCACAGAAACTTTCGGTTTCATGCTCTCTAATTATGGAAGTATTATTATAGATTATCTTAATCAATAAAAGTGGAAAATTGAAGTAAAAAATATTATGTTTGTTTTCTTTTTTGCTGGAGTTTCTTTCTTTTACGCTCTGATTCTTGAATTTCTTCTTCTAACTCATACATCTTTGAATCCACCTTACCCTGTAATTTAAATTGTCCATAGATTTTGCTTTCTTCCCGTTGTCCCTTTTTTGATATTTTTTCAAAAGATATTTCGATAGGTAAATCTTGACTCCGGGCTAAATTTATAAAATTAATAAAACCGATATGTTTGCTTGGAGCAATACTAAATTTTAGACTTATATCTTTATTTTTCTTTGTTTTGGTTTTCAAAATTAAGCGTAATTTCAATTCTTTCCAATCTCTTTGTTGTGTAAGTGAATATTTATATACTTAAAATAATCAAAATAAAAAAAACTATGTTATTTTATAATGTGAAATATATTTTAATTTATCCCATAAAACAATTTAAATCATGGCTTCTAAATTTCGATTAAGGTATATTTTCAAACAATTGGTAAATTTAATAGCGAAAGGTTTAATAAGAATAGGCGTCAGCCCCAACTTAGCTACTATTATAATGCTATCATTTTCAGTCCTTAGCTTTCTCTCTTTAGTAATTCTTCGAAATCTTTTATATTTTTCAATTCTAGTATTTATCACTGGAATTATGGATGGATGTGATGGAGCAATTGCTCGTTTAACAAGTAAATCAACAAAATTTGGGGGTTTCTTTGATTCTTTCATGGATAGACTTTCAGAGTTTTTTATATTCTTAGGATTACTCATTTTTAGTAAGGATGAGCTATTGTGGAATTTCTTTGATATGAAGTTGATTATTTTTATATCTTTCTTAACTTCTATTATGATCAGCTATACTAGAGCTCGAGCAGAAGTTATTTTCAAAGGAGACTTCGATATTGGACTTATGGCCAGATCTGAAAGATTATTTTATCTATTTATAACAATGATAATTGCTTCGTTTTATGGCTTTATGGGAGAATTTCTGTTTATATTTATGTGGTTGGTAATAGGGACCTTTATTTTTCGTATGATACGTATCTATTATCAAATAAAAAGAAAGATCACGAACTAAAGCTTAGATTAAAGTTATAATTCTCCCTTAATAAACTCTATTCTTATTCTATCTCCATTTTTCAAATTCAATTTATCTCTGAGGTAATCCTTTGCTAAAATTTCTACTATATTTTTTTTGTGGTGGGTTCTTTTAATCTTTAAAATTGCTGCCTTTATTTTATTTTCTTGGCTATCCAGACGGGATACAAGACAATTATAACATTCTACTGATCCATATGAACGTCCTATATCTTTATCTTCAAAACCTTCAATAAGAACGGGAAGTCGGCTATTTAAATTTTCATCCAATAATTCTTTATTAAGATCACTCAATTGAAGATTCAGGGTTCCATAATAAGGTTCAAATCCTAATTTTTTCTCAAATTGTTTTAAATAACCAGGGATTCTAACATAATATCCTCCCTCTCCCATTCCTTCTGTAACTTCTCCTACAATTAGAATATCTCGAAGGATTTGTTTTAAGCTATTATACATTAGGAGCATGATATCTGCCCCTTCTTTAGTAATTCTTATTGTTTGTTCTTTTCCAACAATTTTTCTTTGAATCCAACCCATTTCTTCTAATTGGTTTAATCGTCTAGAAGCAGTTTGTTGAGATAATTTGAGTATCTTACCAAATTCTACACTACTTATGTGAATTGCTTTCTGACTGCCAATATTTTGGCAAAGATGGAAAAGAGCAAACCAATCTGCATATCTATCTGGAAGTATTTCTTTTATATCTTTCATTATTATGGATTTTTATTATTTTTCCTTAAATCTTTCAACTATTTTCCTCTTTATCAAACTTGAGCTATGTAGTTCATATTTATCATAATAATTTTCGAGCCTTCTTACTTCAATATGGTTTATTCCTTTTTGTTTTAGTCCTTCTTTCAATATATCAATACTATATTTTTGATCAGGACCAAGAAGAATTATGTGTGGGTTTATTTCCTCTACAGTTTTAAGAGTATCATTATCATTTCTACCCAATCTTGCTTCTTTCACATTTTTAATGTTTTTTATAACCTCTAATCTCTGTTCCTGAGATATAATTGGACGTTCCCCAGAAAATAATTCACGATTTCTGTCGGTTGCTACCACAACATAAACATCACCTAATTTTGCTGCTTCTCTTATTAGGTAGATATGACCAGCATGAATAATATCAAAAGTTCCCGCAACCAGAACTCGTTTCCTCGTTTCATTCATTTTCAAAACATCTTTTCAAGTCATTCATTTGAATTGCTAATGACACATCTCCTCTAGTTTTTTCAATAATATTTCTTGCGACATCAACTTTACGCCTTAATTCTTGAGTTACTCCAACTGGATAGTCTATAGAAAAGAGATATGTATAAATTTCATCCATATTTTCTAAAATGTCATTCAAACCCTCAGTATGGTCATTTCTTATATTATCTAAAGCATATCTTCTCAGTTCACCAATGACATCTGCTAAGCCTAAAGCATAATTCAATGGATTAATTTTCATTTCTGAAGGTGTAGGAATATTAGTATTAGTTATAATTGAATGAAAAGCTATTAATTCTGTAAACTCCTGTTCTGGGGTTTTCAGGTATTTAGAAAAAAAATCAGGATTTTTATTCACCAACTTAACTAAATTCCCATGATTTGCCTTAATTACATTTACTTTTTCTTGGAACTTATCAAATTCTTGTCTATGAATGTGTTTTATCCCAATACTACAATCTCGAACGACATCACGAGATAAGTGCAAAATATTTTCTCTATCGTGATATAGAATGTCTAACAAATTATTAATCTCTGAAAAAGCTTTTTTAAGATTCATAATTATAGAGATAAATTCTAGTAACAATTAATTTGAATTCTGAATATAATTATATATCAAAAGTAAGAAAAGTATTTAGAATTTATTATAAGGTACTATTTAACAATAAAAAAAAATGATCTAACATGAAAATCTTGTTAATTCACTCGCAGGATGTCGAGGTCATCAAAAATAAAGAGGCAACCAGTAATCCTCAAGAATTTGCAGAAGATTATATTAAAATGGAAGGGCTTGTTTTGGTTTGTTATGTATCTGTTGAAGATCAAGATACATACGATACTGATTTAATTGCTAAACAAGGTGCTGAAGAGATTGAAACCGCTATATTACAAATTACAGGATTCCCCGAACAAGTGAATCAAAAAAATGAAGAAATAAGAGAGTTTAATAAAAAGATCGAAAAAGGAGAAATAAAGGGAAAATCTAGGAAACTTACAGAACTCATTAAAGAAAGAAGTATGTATCGCGTAGATAAAGTTTTAGTATATCCATGGGCTCATTTAAGCAAATTTCTTAGTAATGAGGCAGCTGCTATGGAAGTTTGCCCTAAAATTGCCAAGAATTTACAAGAAAAGGGGATTGAGGCAAAATTCTCTCCTTTTGGATGGTATAAATCCTTTAAAATCAACTGTTTAGGACATGAATTAGCAGAAATGTACCGAGATGTTAAATTAGCCATCAAACCTGAGGAGGAACTCAAAAATTCTGTTTTCAAACTAATCACTGTAAATGGTAAAGAAATTGATTTAAATTTTGATCAAAATCAGAAGTTGTTACAACCAGAAGAGATTAAAGACAAGGATTTTAATTCATTTTTAAAATCTGAATTAGGTTCCAGAGTTGTAGATAAATCAATAGAACCCGTTCATATAAAAGTGATGAAAGATTTTGAATTAGTAGATTTCGATCCTAATACCGATGCGGGGAATTTTAGATGGTACACAAAAGGAGTCATCATGAAGAATCTGATAAAAAATTATATAGAAGACAGATTAATAGACTTTGGGGCAATATTAGTAGATACTCCCGTTATGTATACAGTTAAAAATAAGAAGTTAACAGCACAGACTGCTCGATTTCCAGCTAGAAGTTATTGGGTTGAATCAGGAAAAGATAGATATTTATTAAGATATGCGAGTGATTTTCTTCTTTTCGATTTATTCTCTCAGATGAATTTAAAACCACAATATCTTCCATTAAGAGCATATGAGTATGAACAATATGCTTTTAGACGTGAACAAGAAGGCGAATTATCTGGATTAAGAAGACTTCGTGGATTTATAATGCCAGATATGCATACTCTGTGTAAAGATTTAAATTCTTCTATTGAGGAATTTAAAAAGCAATATGAATTAATTAAAAATCTTGAAAATGATTTAGGCATAAAAAGTTATGTTATTTTTAGAGCAACGCAAGAATTTTATAAAGAAAACAAGGATTGGATAATAGATCTAATAAAAACAGAAAAAAATCCTGCTCTTTTAGAATTATGGGATGATCGATATTATTATTATATCTTAAAATTTGAAAGGAATGTAGTTTCTGCTCAAGGTAAAAGTGCTACATTAGCAACTAATCAAATAGATGTTGAGAGTTCTTTAGAATATATGAGGGATACTGACGGAGTAGAAAGACAGAAATATAATATATCTTTCACAGATACAGATGGTCAATTAAAACATCCGATTATTCTTCACAATTCTCCTACAGGTGCTATTGAGAGAGTTTTGTGGGGTTTAATTGAATCATCTATTCGAAATAAGGATAAATTAGTTCCAGGATTTAAAACTTGGTTATCCCCAGTTCAAGTACGGATTATAACCGTTTCTGATGATCAAAACGAATATGCTGAGAAGATTCTTGATATTATTAATGGTGAGGAATTTAGAGCTGATTTTGATGACCGAGAAGAAACAGTTGGTAAAAAAATAAGACAGTCAGAAATTGAATGGATTCCCTATACAATTATACTTGGTAAAATGGAACAACAAAATCAGACTATTTCAATAAGAAAACGATTAATAGGGGAACCATTTGGCCCAAAAAAGCAAACTTCTAAACAAATTAATAATGAAAAACTGGATAAATTATTAGAAATGCTGGAAGATGATACAAGAAGTTTTCCAAAGTATAAATTACCAAAACCTTTTAGAAAATTCTCAACTAAAGTCTATTTTAGAAAATGAATGTAATTAAATCTATTATTTTTGATTTAGGGGGAGTGGTAGTAGATTTAGATTTCTCAAATTTTTATAACAAAATCATTTCTCAATCTCCTCTTAATAAACCTCAAACTCCTATTATTTTAGAATTTTTCCGTCAATCTGACATATATCATCAAGGATTGATGGACGATGATGAATTTTATCATTTAGCATGTGATTTACTCCAAGTTTGTGAACTTGATCAAAAAGATTTTTATACAGCTTTTAATAGTATTGTTTCTGGTTTTAATCCTGAAATAGTTGAATTAATAGGGGCAATAAAGCAAAGTAATAAAGTTAAACTTCTCTGTCTCTCAAATATAAATTCAAGTCATTGGGAATATCTTCTTAAAAAAAATTGGGATTTCCTTAAATATTTTGACGAATTTATCTTATCTCATGAAGTACATATGACAAAACCCGATAAGAAAATATTTGAATATGCCATTGAAAAGGCTAAGTGTAAACCAGAGGAGATTGTATTTATTGATGATGGGATAAACAACGTCCGAACCGCCCAAGAACTAGGAATAATTGGAATTAAATTTACGAATAAAGAAGATTTAGTTAAAGAACTCAAAAACTTAAAGATTTTATAAGATTAGATAAAAATTTTTTAATTAAATTATATTTCTCCGACGTTCTGCAGACAAGCTCGAGCAATTTCTTCAAATGCTTGTTCCACATTTTCACCTGTTTTAGCAGAAGTCTCCAAATACTCACAACTTAATCTCTGTGCTAAGTCTTCAGCTTCCTCTCTGTCTACTTCTCGCTCCAAATCGACTTTATTACCTAAAAGAATCATAGGTATCGTCTTTTTTACTGTTTTCTTTATAGAACTTATCCAACCAGGAATTTTCAAAAGAGTTTGACTTGAGGATAAATCAAATACACCGAGAGCACCATTACTCCCTTTAAAATAAATTGTTCTTAACTTATGGAATTGTGGTTGTCCTCCAATATCCCAAAGGAGAAGACGGACACTTTTTCCATCAATTTCAACATCCTTAATAAGAAAATTGCTTCCTATAGTCTTCTTAAGGTCGTCACTAAAATAATCCTTAATATACCTTAATAGTAAGGATGTTTTTCCCACTCCACCGGGCCCAAAAAGTGTTATCTTGAACTTATACTGTCCTTTCTCCGACATTTTAAAAGCACCTTGTCAGAAATAAATATTAACTATATTTCCTTTAAAATTTAAATTTAAAATATTTTATTCCAATATGAAAATAATGAATTATAGTAATAATAAATTCACTTATTAATATTTCATATTATTCTTTGAGGATATTTATATATTTACATACGGAAAAAATGTTATAATAACAATATAGATTTATTAGAATTAGTCTTCATTCATAATCTTTAAAACTGCTTCTTTTGTTTTTTCAACTATATTTTAAGATCGTTGACCCATTAGCCATTCAGGACTACCTACGCCATTGAAGTATTTATGCCAGACATACATTAGTAGCCCGAGAAAACCACAATATGCTACATATATAAAAGGCAAAAATACAATCGAAAATTGACCTAGATATAGTGGTAAAAAAATATGGTGTATAATAAACAGAGACATGCTTACTTTACCATAAAATAATACCATTTTAACTATATCATTGGATTTTTTCTTAATATCTATAACATAAAAACATACAGATAGGATAATAAGAGCTACACCAAGATTGTAAAACATATTTGAGGTTGTACTTCTTATCATGAAAATGGGCATACCAGGGAATTGATAATAATCCTGTTGATTTGCAATACGCAATAAATCTATAAAATAATATTCAGTTTCATCAATGGTATTTGCAGTTTGTAATTCTAAACCTGTTATAATTCTCCAGTCTTTTATAACTGGTCCAAAGATCCCCACTATTGCTAAGAAAAGACCCCAATATAGAAACATCCGAAATAGATTTCTATACGCTTCTCCAGGTCCTTTAATCATTGCATCATAGAGAGATTCTCCAAATATTGTAGAGATAAAACAGATTGCAATCCATGGAAGAAATGGTACCTGAGGGAGTGGAGATGTTATTATAAAATGTAGGATCCAAATACCTGCATTTGTACTTTCATAATCAAAAAGGAATTGTCTAATATACGGTGAAATGTAAATAACAAAAACACCTATTATTCCGCGAGAAATTTTAGGTAACTTTAACACGTAATAAGAAAAAATTTGAGAGAAACCTATAAACATAAAAAAATTCCAACCCCATAAATTCAAGGGAAATGGTACTTCTAAATTTGTTGTTCCTAAAGAGATTGGATTGAAAATAACTCCTAAAATAATAATCATAAATGCTCGTGTGAAAATTCTCTTTCTGATTACTTTTTCTGAGATAACGCCTTTCCTTTTTTTAATGCTAAAAATTACACTAAGAGCGGAAAGAAAGACAAACAACGATGGTCCTAATATATCTAAGAAAGCAAATACAAGACCATAAATATATCTCCAATCATCGTCGAACCAGGATAATCCAGAGTGAGCTAAAATAATAAAAGCCATAGCAAAGCCCTTTACAAAATCGATTGAAGCAATTCTTTGTGATGAGGAAGAACCTGTTGACTCTTCATTTGGTATTTCCTCGTTCAATGGTTTAGATAAATGTATACTTTCTGTGTCCTGTGTGCCATGGTTGGAATTTGACATTTTAATTCTGCTTAGTTTAATAATTATCTACTTTGAAATTAAAAAACTAAATTTAATCTCATAATTAAATATTTATATATTTTCATCTAGGACACAAATAATAATAAATATTAATGTTGTAAGCAGTATTGTTGATGCAAAAAAAGTTTTAATTGATTATGAGAGCTTCAAGAAAGATTAATATTTTCAGAAATTATTTTATTATTATTCTTTTTGAATTTTTATAGTATTTCAATTATGACTTTTTAAATAATATTAATAAGTTCAAAATGATAAGCAATGGAGCTTAAAAATATTTATTTTGTTTTGATACTTGGATTGAGTGGACCAATTCTCCTAATATTATCTGAATTTTTTACTTGGTTTTCAGACTATAATTTAATTGAATTATATGTTTTATATACGGATTTACAAATTGAAAATTCATTTTTATATCTCTTTCCATTAATTAGTGGAATAATCTGCCTAATAGCAAATGTATTAGTTATATATCGCTTGGAATTTAGAATTAAATCGATTATTTTATCTTTTGTCGGATTAGGATTTCAATTACTTTTTTTTATTGATTATATTTCTCAAGAAATAGAATTTATCAACAATGCTGGTCTTGGACTTTACTTAGGTGTATTTGGCTTCCTTTTGATAATTATTAATATTATTAATGTATTATCTACTGTAGAAGACGATTCTGGAGGTTAAAGTGCAATCAGCGAACAAAACAATGAGAATTCAACAAAGAAAAAAGATTTAGACCCCGAATCGAGTTTCTATTATGCTTTGGGTCATGAAATACGTAGGAAAATAATTAAAATCATAGGAGATAACAAATATACCTCCTTTACCTATCTTAAAAAAGAGTTAGGTGTTAGTACTGGTACAATATACCACCATTTAGAAACCCTATCTGAACTTATTGAGCAAAAAGATGATAAAAAATATTATCTAAAAGAATTAGGTGTTTACGCTTATAATTCTCTAATAGAGAATCTTGAAACAATTAAATTTCCGCAAAGAGAATTCAAATCACCAATTCTAAGAAAATTGATGGTGTTAACATCTAAGAGATTTATATCGTTTAATAAGAAAGACAGAATGTACACTATTTTAATATCTATTTTAATAATCATCCTTGGAACGATTTTTAATTATTTAAATGGTTTTAGCTCTTTTTTACTCTTTTTTATTGATATAAATCAAAATAACTTAAATCTAATTTTTCAAATCCTAATTAATCTCAGTTTTATTTTAAACTTCATTGGCTTTTTTTTATTAATGGAATCTATATCTCGTATATTCTACAATAAAAACGAGAATGGTTTAAATTTTCTTGTATCATTTGCGTTAATTCTATTTCCTATGATTATATATCTCGTATTGCACTATATTTTTGAATATACGGAGCTTATTACCATAAATATATTCAATTTCATTGATAGAATTCTACTGATTATTTTTCAGGTATGGTCTTTATGGCTGCTCTCATATAGTTTGAGTGTAAAAAAGGGAATAAAAATTGAAAACTGTTTAATAATAGCTTTATTATTAAATTACAGTGGATTTACAATAATATTGCTTTCATTCATCTAACAATGTTAAAATTGAATTCTTCTAAGATTTTGTATATTTCCTGCAACCTTTCTTTCGACGAGTCTAAATCTTCCGTTTTCGTCGCGATAAAGCATGTAAATTGATTAGATTTACTCAATGAAATAGGAGGAGTTACTAATTCAGGTATGAGATTTATCAACTTATGTATTAACTCTACTTTACGTTTGTTTTTTAGTTTTGACTTTAAATATACTAATTCAATCCTAATAAATAGAGAGTAATACTGTAACTTTACACTCTTTGTCCTTGTGATAGCCAATTTTGAATCTAGAATCAGTTCGGCAGGATTTCGATCAATTGCATTTCTTAAACCTATATAAGAAGTTGTTAATCTAGGATTAATTTCAATGAAGTAAAATCTCGAATTCGTGCTCTTTATTAAGTCAATTCCAAAATATCCAGAAAACTGTGAGAAATCAATCTTATCCAAAATTTTGATCAATTCTAGAGATTCCTTTTGATGATTTTCTGTAGGCGTGATTCCACCAAGATATTCAGATTTGTAATTAGAACTCTTAATGTTAATATATTGAGAATTTATACTTAAAATATAAGGTCTTTCAGTTTCTAAATTCAAGGAATTAGTTGTATTTATTAATGAGATACTCAAATCTCTACCATCAATAAATTCTTGAAGAACATAATTTCTTCCTGCTTCAATTTTGTATTTGAAATGTTTAAAAAAATTTTCAATTTGTTTTTTTGTCTCAAAATAATAAATTGATTCAGCACCAACACCATCTTCAGGTTTAATTATAATTGGTTGTTCTAATTTATAGAATTTCTGAATTATAAATTCGATATCTAAATTATTCTTCTTTAAAGGTATTAGAAAAGTTTTAGGTGTTAGAATTTTATTCTTCAAAAAGAATTTATATGTGTTTATCTTAGAAGTGCCAATTTTAATCCCTTCTAAATTAGTACTAAGAACTATTTTGTTATAATTTTGAACAATCTTGGTTAATTTAAAGAGAATATTATTAGTCTCTGGAGCAATAATGAAAGCATATTCGCATTCTTTTACAAGAATTTTAAATTGTTCTAGATAATTGTCTTTTCTCTTTATTTTTATAAAATTATCAACTGTTAGAATTCTTGATAGATGATGAATTCGATAATCCAATAAAGTGTAGATTTCAAATCCTATTAATTTAAAGTCTTGAGTAATTGATCGCAACATTCCAAAACCTTCGCAAAAAAGTGAAATTGGTATATTAACTTTGTTAAAACCCCCACCTGAAACAAATTCAAAAATAAAAATTCGTTTTTTCATCATTAGAATTAAAAATCCGCATCAATATTATTGAAATAACCTTTTAAGTTTAATAAGCGTGAATGTTGAGCTTCCCTTAGATGGAAAACTACCTAAATATACTTTGCTTGCTCCTATCTTATTAAATGATTCAATTAATAATTTAAATACTTCAAAACTAGTGTTTGTAGAAAACCCAAAGGGTAAATTCAAATTAAAGTTAATAAAAACTTGATCTGCATCTTCAATGAATTTAAATATTCCTTCGACTATTTCAATTCCCTTTAAAACACTCTTTTTAATTGTATCACCTTTTATTATAACAACTTCATTCTTTCTTATACTAGTCTGATCTATCATAAAACTAATAGAGAAATTTCATTGACTAAATTTATAATATTTAATAAGGTAAGATTTAAATTTTAAGTTAAGTGATTAAGTAGATATTTGGTATGGTAACTAAAAGAAATAGAATCTCATTTCCAACTAAAATTTAGGAATTAATTTGCAAAATAAATACAAGAACTCTCCAAATTAAAAAAAAAAATCCTAATTTCATCATATTTTGATCATATAGAGATTACTCCAATATTAAATAGTTGAATTGTCATATTTAATTTTAGAGATATTATTTAAATCAAGAAATAATAGGTATAAGATCATGGTTATTAGAAAATTTCACAGAAACTCAAAAAAGAGAATCAAACTCTTAGGATTTTTATTACTTATTCTAATGGTTTCATTAATTTTTAACTCACATATATTTAATTTATTCGAATATGAAAATAACGTTAGGGAGGAGGATATCAATAATGATCGTAATAAAACCAACCCAATCCTATCTTCAAATCATCCTATCGGAGCAAATGATTTTAAATATTATAAAATAATAACAATTGATAATACGAAAGTCTCAGGTTTTGAAGATCTTATTGACTTTCCCCTATTAATCTCAATTTATGATTCAGATCTCCATGATCATACGCAATCTAGTGGTAATGACATTGCTTTTTCAAATGATTTTCAATGGTTAGATCATGAGATTGAACTATTTAATCAAACATATAATGCAACTCATGCCCAATTAGTAGCTTGGGTAAGTATTGCTGTGCTTTCACCCTCTGAAGACACTATTATTCGAATGTATTTTGGAAATCCTTATATAGACTCTCAAGAAAATCCTTCCAGAGTGTGGAATAATGGTTATGCCGCAGTTTGGCATTTAAATGAAGCGGGAACTGGAGTTTTTGGTGAATTCAAAGATAGTACCGCTAATGATAATAATGGTAGAGGTGGAGGGGGTTTTCCTAGTTATGTTCCATCGAGGATTTCAGGAAATATCAGTTATGGTCAAGATTTTGACGGAATAGATGATTATATAAATGCTGGACATACTACAAGTTTAGGAATAACTGGAGATGCAATCACACTTGAAGCTTGGGTTTATTATGGGACATCTTCTTATGCTATGGGGATCCTAAGCAAGGACGGATATAATGGTGGTTATCGTTTTCTTGTCTCACCTGGAGGTAATATTATATTTCAGCTTACTGGCAACACCTATACTCTTTCGTCCTCCGGAAATATAAATTTAGGTTCTTGGCACCATATTGTAGCTAGGTATGATGGTTCCTCAATGAGTGTTTATATGGATGGGATAAAAGACAGTACTGAGGAAATTAGAACTGGTGGAATTGATCCAACTATCGATCCCGTATGGATTGGACATGGTGATAATGTAATTGGGGAAACTTGGAGTTATCCCTTTCATGGCAGAATTGATGAAATTCGCATTTCTAATGTAGCTAGATCATCTAATTGGATTAAAACAGAATATTACAATCAAAATGACCCAGATAGTTTTTATTCTCTAGGTAATGCAGAGAGTGTTTATGTTCCCTCAATCTTTGATTTCCAATATTTTAAGGAAATAACAATCGACCACACAAAAGTGTCTGGAACAAGCAATCTTATTAACTTTCCAATTCTTATATCTATTTTTGATTCAGATTTACATGATAATGTTCAACCAGATGGAGATGATATCGCTTTTAATAATGGAACCTCATGGTTATATCATCAAATAGAATTATTTAATCAAACTTATAATAGCACACATGCTCAGTTGATTGCATGGGTTCGTATACCACTTTTATCACCTTCAGCTGATACAGTTATTTATATGTATTACGGAAATTCTACAATGACTTCACGCCAAAATCCCAAAGGAGTATGGGTAGACTATAAGTCAGTATGGCACTTTAATGAACCAACTGGAACGGGTGA
>Ga0209427_10001563_pt1 | contig 26519 bp, 25 predicted proteins | sample DeeMarSWOR136_30_FD_187465 | JGI IMG/M metagenome (GOLD analysis project Ga0209427, IMG submission 187465) | Marine sediment microbial communities from White Oak River estuary, North Carolina - WOR-1-36_30 (SPAdes) (version 2) | ecosystem: Environmental > Aquatic > Marine > Intertidal zone >...
GAGCAAGTACCAGCGGAACAGACATCAGTAGCTTGATACCACTTGTCAATCTTATTCCCTGTAGAGTCGTTGACCCATAGGCGATACCATTCTGCGACCGGGACTTCATTCCACGTGTAAGTCGGTGTGTTCGTGGTGATCGTCGTTGAGGGCGAGGGTGAAATCAGAGTTGCAGAGGGAGGTAGGACTTGGGCTATGGTTACTGAGATAGTTCCTGACCAAGAGGAGATGATAGAGTTATGGATGGCGCATCGAGCCTGAGCTTTTACTAAATAAGTACCCCCTTTGTTCCATGACTTTGACGCACTACTCGAAGATAACCAATCCGAGTAAGTTCCATCATCCCAATCAAATCTATATTCTAATGAATGTCCATAATTCGATGAAGCGCCCCCTGTTGAATAGGTGTAGCTTGTTCCTGTGGTGCCACTCACTGGTCCAGAAGGAGGATCGGGAGGAGAGACCGTTTCGCCATACTCATCAGCTCCCATGTCAAAGCCTCCGCCCTCAGGCCGTGTTTCTCCGTCAATATCAGTGTAGATGCCCATATCAGTACCCGTATCAATGCACGGCGAGCCCGCGGTCAGGTGGTAGTTTCCGCCACCCATGAATAGCGGGTCCTCCTCGATATTGCCCGCTCCCCAGCTAAGATTGCTGTACGGGTCATAGACGGCAGCCTGGCCGCCTTCCACATCACTGTAGCTGATATCTAATCCTCCTTCTGGAGGACAAATATCCAGGGCGATCTCCGGCCCTCCAAGAGCCGAGTCTCCCCAGAAGATGCTGTTGGTTGCGTTGACGCCCCCACCCCTCCAGTAAAGGGCACCGCCCTGAGATGTCGCTGAGTTGGCGCTGAATGTGGCGTGGATCAGGGTGACCTGGTTGCCGGCAAAACCAGAAATACCGCCACCCGTTTCGGAAGAGTTACCGCTTATGACGCTGTTAGTAATCGTCCCCTCGGAAGTAAAGAAAAAAGAAACACCACCGCCCCTTAGGATAGATGTGTTATCGCTTATCGTGCTTCCGGTCATAAGTAGATTGGAAGTGCCCATATCTTCATTTACGCAAATTCCTCCACCGTCGCTATATGAAGAGTTCTGAGTGAAAACGGAATTAATTACTCTCATGGTGGATAAGAGATAGAGACCGCCGCCCATTTGAGCCGCAGTATTCCCGCTGATTATGCTGTTGTTGATGTAGTAATCGTGCGACGGGTTACCATTGTGAAAGATTCCGCCGCCATGCCAACCGGCAGTGTTATCTCTGATGGTGCTGCTTTCGATATCTGTTTCCCACGAGGAGGCTCCAATGTAAATTCCTCCGCCACCCAGCCCAGACGAGTTGCCGCTGATGGTGCTGCCGGTGATGAGTGTTTCGTTAGAATAAGTATTGTAGATCCCTCCGCCGTATCCTGTGGTTGCGGAGTTGCCGCTGATTGTTGAGTTGTTGATTCTTAACCGAAAATTTGAGTCATCATAGATCCCGCCGCCGTCACCCGTTGCAGTGTTCCCGCTGATGGTGCTGTTCCCGATAACTACGTTGGTCGTTTCAGTAATGTAGATTCCACCCCCGTCGGTGGCCGAATTGCCGATCACCGTGACGTTCCCAACAGTGTACCATGCCCCCCACAGCCAGATCCCGCCTCCATAGGAAGCGGAGTTGTTGCTGATAATGCAGTTTGTGATTGTGGGCCAGCTATAAAGAATTTGAATGCCCCCGCCCTCATTCACGTTACCGCCGTTGATAATAGAAAATCCTTCTACTATAGTGGCAGACGTTTCACCCCACTGGAAGATAAATCCCCTGCCGTCACCTTCACAATCGATGATCGTGCTCTCAGGCCCGTTCTCAGAGCGCAAGGTAAGCGCCTTGCCCTTGAAGTCGAGGTTTTTGTTGCCAGCGCCGGTGTACGTACCGTCCCTGACGATCACTTCGTCGTTGGCAGGAGCGCCATCCAGCGCAGCCTGAATGTTGGCAAAATCGTCAGGCACATACCATGTGGCTGCCATAGCGGGCATTGCCATGAAGACGACCGCTATGGCCATGACTCTTAATACTATTCTTGCATTCACTTCTTCCTCCCCGACTCCGTTGAGCCTTCCATACCGGAGTCATTTATCTCTATTCATGTATCGAACACCGACCTTAGCCTGTAAGCGAAAATACCGTGCTTCTTTTAGCAGCATAAAAGGCGTTCCTGGCATTTACCACTTTAGTAGTTATCTCCACGAGGAATTGGATTGAAAAACTTGTTGCCTTTTACCCCGATTCACACCAAATCCTCGCTTTTCTGGGGTAACGCAACCAGCCCCCGCTTGCCAAGGTTGTTCCGAGAGTCGGGTAGCCCTCGTACTTAATCACATGACCATCGCTAAATAATGGATTTCTGCAATTTGTTTATCTCGCGAAATAACTACAAATGGATTGGGTAATTGAAGGAGGGGAAAGATCAAACCCAAAGTAACGCCATGAACAGTCTGTAGTTAATCGATCAGTTCTCATTTTATTTTTCCGTCACGGAAAAAACCGAGCGATCGATTCTAACCTTCACAAATATTCCGACATTTCGGAACCCTTTTTGACATTAATATATGAGGATCTTTCTTATAATTCAAGAACTTTCTTTGAAGCATAAATTGGTATAAATTGTAATAAAATCATGTAAAATCTAAACACACTTTTCATGCCACAAGGACCCTAACCTTATAGTGTTTTTAGAGACTGGACTACTACATTTGTCTCATCCATTACCATATGAAATATTGCATCTTTAGGAAAGATCTGCAAATCGCGCTTTCAGGAAGGAGTCTTCGGAAAGAGGAATAAGGATAGTACGTACTCATGCTTAGCTCAAGACAATCCTGAATGTTGACGATTATGCATAGAAAGCAGCAATCGTCTATGCACTGTAGATGACCAATATACCAGCACTCAAAAAGCCCAACTTTCAGCTTGACTTTCATCAAAATCAGGGGTATTTACCGAACTAATATTTCCCGCCTGGCTTTATTCATCTTAGAACCTAACCCCAAACCCTCTGGAGCATCTTATAAGAAGGGGCTTTCTAAAGGCGCCAATATTCTGGTAAGTCAGCCACAACAAGGAGGAGGTGGCAATGGAAATGGAAGAACGCAGGGAAATAGTTGCAGTCGTAAAATACAACGGGACCACGGACGATTTGAAAAAGGCCATTGAGCTGTGTGGCGGGTTCGAAGAGCTCAAACCTCATCATAAAATTCTTTTAAAACCCAATATCCTATGGGGCGGTACAAAGAAGCTACCCCCTTTCGGTGTTGTTACGACCTCAGCGATGGTTGACCATCTCCTTCAGCTTTTAAGCGAGATAAGATGGGATTTTCGAAAGGTGCCGAAACAAAGTTGAAGTCCGTAATCGACTACTGGCACCCCTCCTCAGCAGTTCTACTGGTAAAAGTTCCCTCTTGCCAATACGCTTGGAATCTATTTTACCATTCGCCAACTTTATACCGCACTATGGCCATAGCTATAAAACCGACACCCAAACCACCGAAAATACCAGCTACGAGCTGCCCAGTTAGAAAGCCTACTGCAAAACCAAGCATCAAGCAGCCTACGAAAACCAGCCCGCTAATTCCCTTTCTCTTGGGCTCTTTAGCTTCATCAGCCATCATCGTCTCCTCTCTGAGTATTTAAATTTGGTGGGGCGTGTTCACTTTTTGTTGACAAAAGAGACAAGCATTATCTATTGCCATCATACGTAACCACGTTCAATCAAGGCCAGTTCTAAGAATCACGAATTATAGGAACCTCGACGCGAGGGGGTATTTAAGGTTTACGCTCCTTTAACGCATTTAAACAGGTCCCTACTTTTAAGGAAATTCTTTCCCTCCTCCTTGGACGCCTCCGGAGATGATAAGAATCAACCCATCATTCCCAATTATTTTCCCCTGGGAGCAAATGCATTTCTTATTTTTTCAGAATTCGAAATTCTCTCGGCGTACCTTTCCATTGTCTCTCTCAAACTCAAAAAAATCGCATCGGATAAGACAGCGGCCGCTTTTTTACAGAATCCCCCAGAATCGCCCTCGGCAAACCTTGCTCCAGATACGGTTGTCACAAGAAGATCATGATCGTCAGAATCCATGATTGCCACATCCAAGACAATTTCACAATTCGCTAAGGCCGTCCCATTGCTGACCCATAGCGCTGGGTTGAATCTATTCAACTTGACATAAATGGTCCCCTGGCAATTCCTCTCTTTCAGTTCCTCCTTCGTGGGTAGCCTATTGAGTTCCAACACTTGAGTGAATATCTTTTCAGTTGTCTTTTTAATTGAATCAGCAACGGATGACTCCATTTTCACAGGGTATTTATAACCCGAACACGGACTGCTTAGTGGCCTGACTTTTCGTTCAATATTTTTCAAGTCTTCGTCTATGACTAAAACGACCGGCCCTTGAATTTTATAGTTATGAAATGAATAGATATTTTCCGCTGGGGATGTCGTCTCTAGTACTGTGTATGAACATCCGTACAAAACTGCCCATAAGCCCGCTAAAACGATAATGGTCTTCATGCAAAATCTCCTTCCAAATAGTCTCTTGTGTTTATTCTCAATTCAATAAGGTGTCAGCTCCTGAATCCCTCTTTGGAAACCGTAATTTTTAACCACGCCACCCTTATCAAACAGAATCACGAGATGGTCCTTTTTTTCTTGAATTCGTGTGTATGAGAAAATGGTCAGGTTGGTAAAATAGGGTTCCTCGAGAACAAATTTAGAAGAGTTCTTTCGGTAATAGGCATAGACAAAGATATCTCCATCAAACTGACTCGTGACGCGGTCTGGAGGTCCGAAAATGGAAAGGATATCACTTTTGTTGGTCATTCCGATCTGGATCTTTTCCTTTGGATCGCTTCGAATCTCAGAACCAATATAGGTTCTTCCAATGCTGCACCCACTGATGACAGTAATCATGAGGGCCAAGAAAGCAAGAAGTCTACCGCAACTCATCCGTCCCTTTATAGAAACCATAATATTGAACCCTATCATTTTCGTCGACGAAGACGACCAGATGGTCTGATTTGACTTTGCCCTCAATATAATTGAACAGGACAAGGACGATCGCCCTGACATTGCCCCGGTTGTATTGATACGAGAGGATGTTGGCAAAGGGATAGTAGTTAACGGGTTCCCTTGTCACCTCCAGCTCTCGCAGAATCTGGTTGAAAATCGTAGGACTGAGGTAGTTCTGCGGAGGGCCAAACCAGCTGATAATCTCTTCCTTGGTGGTGATGCCTGGCTTGATCTCTTTGATCTTTTCTTCTGGAATAGTTGCGCCTTCGTAATAGCGTCCAACAATGCAGCTTGTAAGAAGAAAGGATAAAAATAGGATCCCGAATATTCGAAAAAAAAATTGGAGAAACTTATTCATGGTGTCTTTTCCCCTTTATAAGGATTCACGCAGGGCCTTCACACAAACTCCAGGAACCCATCTCCTCCTCGGTGATCCCCAGGATGTAGAGGATGTTTCTGAGTCGGGCTCGCCCCACGCTCATACTGGCTGCCCGTTCAATCTTCCATTTTGCATTGTAAGCAATGCCCAGACCCGCCTGGCCTAACATCAACACATCATTGGCTCCGTCACCAATCGCAATGGTCTGGTCCAAGAGCACCCCCTCTTTACTCGAGACCATATTGACGATCTTCGCCTTGTAAGGGCCGTCCACAATATCCCCCAACACCCTTCCGGTCAGAGCTCCGTTTTTAATCTCCAGCTGATTGGCGTAAGCGAAGTTGAGCCCTAGCTTATCCTTCAGATAATCAGAGAAATAATTGAACCCACCGCTCACCACTCCTTGCTTGAAGCCAAGTTGTTTGAGGGTCATGACCAGATCCTCAGCCCCTTCGGACAGCTTCATCTCTTCTCTGATCTTCTCCAACTCCTCGACCTTCAACCCCTTGAGCAGGGCCACCCGCTGAATCAGGGCCTCTTCAAAATCGAGGTCGCCCCTCCTCGCCTTCTCCGTAATTCTTGAAACTTCCTTAAAGACTCCTGCCCTTTTGGCCATCTCGTCAATGATCTCCATATCAATTAACGTGCTGTCCATATCGAAAAAGACGAGACGTTTGTTCTTTCGATAAGCTTCCATCTTCTGAAGAGCGAGATCAATATTCAGTTCGTTACTTTTAGCAATTAATCGCTCCTTCAAACGGTTGAGGCTTGGAACGCTGTTCACATCAATGGTCAACTCTACGCAGCTGGCGCAGTGTTGAGTGAGGTTGGAGATCATCTCGATATTGGCATTCTCCTCTCCCAGAATGCCTGAAATCTCTGCCAATGCCCGGGTGTCTCCAAAATAGGTGAGGACAAAGAGATTCTTGCTATTCCTGGCCTTCACCTCCTTCTCGGAGAAGAGTCGAAAATTGAGGGTCAGGTGGAGCCGGCTGGCTTCAAAGAGGAGGTCCTTGAGGACACTATCCTTCGACTGCTTCGCGCCACTCATGTCCAGGAGGAAAGAGAGGCCGAGAAAATCCTGCAGAGAGGCTTGTTCAATATCGACAATCTCCACACGATTGTCTGCCAAAATTTTTGTGAAAGCGGCTGTGATTCCCGGCCGGTCTGGCCCGGACACCGTCACCATCACAAAGTCTCTTTTTTCATCCATCAGCTATTCCTTGAATTTTATTTGGTGGTCCCAACGGGATTCGAACCCGTGTTACCGACGTGAGAGGCCGGTGTCCTAGGCCACTAGACGATGGGACCCTCTCGAAGCCAAGTTCCAATATCCAAATTCCAAATCCCAAATAATATCCAATTACCCAATACTCAAATAACCAAAATATCTCTCGATTTTTTAAATTTGGGTCATTGAAGTATTGGTTATTATTTGGTCTTTGGTGCTTGGAGCTTGGTTATTTTTGTTGTAATACCTCGTCCAAATTAACTTACAACTTATTAAAAATCAAGGACAAAATAGCGGACTTCCTGGTTGTTTATCCATCTTGTTTTTTTAGATAAAAAAGGTTTATACTATTTTCAATCCGAAATATGAGATCTGAAATTTGGAATACACCGACCATTTGTCATCGATTTGACATTTGAACTTACGAAGTTACAAAGATGATCCCGATCCGAGACGCCATCCGATCAAAGACCTTTCCGGTCGTCAATGTTATCCTCATTGGCCTCAACGTCCTTGTCTTTCTATGGCAGCTCTCTCAAGGCCCCCATTTGAAAGAGGCCTTCTTCCTTTATGGTATCGTTCCTGCGCGATATTCTGATCCAGAAATCTCAGCACATTTTACAACTTCCCAACAATGGCTCCCTTTTTTGACCTCCATGTTTCTCCATGGAGGATTTCTCCATATTCTCGGGAACATGTGGTTCCTCTATATCTTCGGAGATAATATTGAGGACAGGTTGGGCCATATTCGCTACCTCATCTTTTATCTTCTCTGTGGAGTGGCTGCGGGGTTCATTCATCTGTTCACCAACTGGAAGTCCAATATCCCAACCATCGGAGCGAGCGGCGCCATCTCGGGTGTCATGGGGGCTTATCTACTTCTCCATCCCAAGGCCCGGGTTTTGACATTGATACCGATTTTTTTCTTTTTCCAATTTGTTGAACTTCCTGCCTTTATCTTCCTTGGATATTGGCTTCTCATCCAATTACTTTCCGCGGGTCTCACCTCTAGCAATGTGGGGGGTGTTGCCTTCTGGGCTCATATCGGTGGTTTTGGTGCGGGCTTAGTTTTCGTTAAAGTATTTGATTGGATTCCCAAGACGGGTGTCAGCAAAAGTTTGCGTCACTATACAGAGAGGCATACCACACCCCGTCTTCAATCCATCTCACCTTTCGGGATTCCGGACGATCGGGACGTCCACGGAGTCCTCACTGTAACCTCTAAAGAGGCCCGCCATGGAACCCGAAAGTTGATTTCCATCCCTCACGGGTATCGAAAGAGGAATATTATCGTTACCGTGCCTCCGAATGTGACTGATGGAACGCGCCTGCGTCTAAAAGGTTTAGGCCAAATAAACGATGAGGGGAATCGGGGAGATCTCTTTCTCGAAATTAGGATTACAGATTGAAGCTTTCCCCGGCACCTTTCTAATCTTTCTTGGAGCAGCCTTCCAGATGTTAAAACAGGCCCACAGGGCACAGAAGCTCAAAATAACAAAAACAGGAAGATAACTCTCCATATGAAACTCACCTCCACAATGACCCGCCCACAGAAATAGCCTTCCTTCTCTCTCAGCAGCCGGATCATATCTTATTCGATGGAAAAACTTAAGAAAAATTTGAAGAAGTTAGTTGAAATTGTTAGATAAAATGGTTTATCTTAAACAGGTCATTCATCTCCGAACGAGTCATTTTGCAGAAAGGAGAGATGTAAAGTTTATGTCTGAAGTATCGGAAGGGGTTATCAAAGGGAGAAATGCCCTCCCTCTCTTCTTTGAACCCAGAAGTGTTGCTGTCATTGGATCTTTGAGAGAGGGCTACTTCGGCGGCTATGTGGTGATCAAGACCCTGCTGAATGCAGGGTATAAAGGAAACATTTTCCCTATCAACCCCTCCTATCAGGATGTCTTAGGTCTGAGGGTTTATCCTTCCCTCCAGGACGTCTCCGAGAAAATCGATTTAGCCTTTCTCATCATCAACCGAAGATCAGTTCCCGATAGGATAAGGGAGTGTGCGGAAAAGGGGATTCAGGCGGTCATTGTGGTTGCCGATGGATTTGCAGAAAGAGATGAAGAAGGTCTAAGACTTCAAGACGAAATTGTGGAAATCGCAAGGGAGAGGGGGATGCGCATCCTTGGTCCCAATACAGCTGGGGTGGTCAACCCAACCAATGGCTTCATTCCCGATCCCTACGAAATGGGATATCGAACGCTCAAGACAGGAGGAACAGCTATCTGCGCCCAAACCGGAATGATCAACCCCCAGGCCTTTCCTTATGGGGATCTCCATTACGGAGTGAGCAAGATCTGCGATTATGGGAATAAATGCGATGTTGATGAGTGCGACCTGCTTGACTACCTAGAAAAAGATCCGGCGACCAGGGTCATCACCATGTATCTGGAAAGCATTCGCGACGGCCGGAGGTTCCTGGACATCTCAAAGAGAGTCACCTTGAAAAAACCTGTTTTGATCTTGCGATCCGGCCGGACAAAGGAAGGGGCAAGAGTCTCCGCTTCCCATACGGGGTCCCTGGCTATGGATGATACCATTTTCAGCGCTGCCTGCAAGCAGGCCGGAATCATTCGCCTGGAGAAATTCAATGAGCTTTTTCAACTACCCAAAATTTTCGATGCCCAACCCCTCCCGAAAGGGAAACGGTTGGGAATCGTTACGTTTACAGGCGGCGTTGGCGTACTGGCCATCGATGAAGCGGCTAAATACGGTCTAACGGCCCCCAGACTATCCGCTGGAACGGTGGCGAAGTTAAATGCCATCTTCCCCGGCCTGGGGAAGACGATTGTCGATATTGGGCCGCCCATGGCAGCCGTCAATAATTATATGGACATCTATTCAGAAATTCTGAAGGTCGTTCTTGCGGATGATAACATCGACTGCCTCTTCAATGTCATCTGGACGAGCCCTTTCAAAGAATTTGTAGAAGAATATTTAAAATTTTATGAGGAGATTAAAGGGGAATATCAGAAGACGATTGCCACATGGATCTATGGACCAAGCGTCCCTCTTATCCAAGAGATGTCTTCCCGATTAGAAGATTTGGGATTCCCTGTATTTCCTGACCTTGAAATGGCCATCAAGGCTCTTGGCGTTACCTACCAATATGCGATCCATAAGAAAGGGGGAGAATGATGGGGAAGTATTCGATCTTCGATCAAGCAAAGAAAGAAGGGAGATCTATCCTTACCGAATTCGAGTCTAAAAAACTTCTCAAACAAATGGGGATCCCTGTCGTCGAGACCAGACTCGCCAAAAATTTGAAAGAAGTTGTTTCCATAAGCCACCGCATTGGATTTCCAGTGGTTCTTAAAATAACCTCACCCGACGTGGTCCATAAAACCGACTCGGGCGGAGTAAAACTGGATTTAAAAAATGCCTCAGACGTCAAAAAAGGGTATAAGGATATCGTGAATTCAGTGAGAAAAAAGTACCCCCGTGCACACATCCACGGAGTCTCTGTGCAGAAGATGGTCCGCCCTGGAACGGAGGTCATCATAGGAACCAGCAAAGACCCTCAATTCGGGCCCATCATCATGTTCGGCGTAGGGGGTATTTTTGTCGAAGTGCTAAAGGATGTCTCTTTCCGAGTCATTCCCCTCACCCGGAAAGATGCTCAAGAGATGATTCGGGAAATCAAGGGATTTCCATTGTTGCAAGGATACAGGGGAAAGGAACCGGCCAATATTCCCGCCCTGGTTGGAATGATTCTAAGAATATCTCAAGTCATCACAAAAAATCCACAGATTAGGGAGATGGAATTAAATCCGATTTTCGCTTATAAAGACAAAGCTCTGGCAGTGGACGCCAGGATCATTCTGGAGTAACCCCCCCTATGATTGGGGATGACAAAACAAGAAAAACCCTTTATTTGCCATGCTGAATGCGCTGCTGAACTTCTTTCAGCATCTCATCTTCATCTAAAAAAAACCGTCGACATTTTTATCCAAGGATCATGTCTTTAGCCTGAGGGACTCAACAGTATTGAAAGAGTCTCAATTCTTTAGTAAAATGGCTCCATGAAATTCACACGCCGGGATTTCGTCAAGAACGCACTCGTCCTAGGTAGCTCCCTGCTCCTTTCTCCGTCCCCCTCTCTTGCTGTCGCCAAAAAAGAAGACCCATGGATCCCAGCTTATGAGAAATTGGAGAAAGAGGGGAAGTTAGCTCAGAGGGTCAAGCAAGCCTATGCCCTCTTTGAAAATTGCCAGCTCTGCCCCCGGCGTTGTGGGGTTAACCGTAAGAAGGGCGAAAAAGGATTCTGTCAGGCTCCCCTGAAGGTCGTGGTCTTCAGCGCCCATCCCCATTTTGGTGAAGAAATATCACTGGTGGGTCAACATGGATCCGGAACCATCTTCTTTTCCAACTGCAACCTTCGATGCATCTTTTGTCAGAATTGGCCTATCTCTCACGAAGGAAAAGGCCAGGAGTGCGAAGATGAAAAACTGGCGGAGATCATGCTCAAACTCCAGAAGATTGGCTGCCATAATATCAACTTCGTCACTCCCACCCATGTGATGCCAAACATCCTCAATGCGACACGCATTGCCTATTCTAAAGGACTTCGTATTCCTCTGGTTTACAACACGAGCGGCTATGAGCGTGTGGAGATATTGAAGATTTTAGATGGCATCGTGGATATCTATATGCCCGATATGAAGTATATGGATCCGGATAAAGCGGCGAAATACTCAGCAGGCGCATCAGACTATCCTGAAGTCACAAAGGAGGCTATCCTTGAAATGAACCGCCAGGTCGGAGTCCTTCAGGCCGATAAACAGGGGATTGCCCTTCGGGGGGTGATCATCCGCCACCTGGTTATGCCCAATCGAGTCGCTGGAACAGAAAAATTTGTCGAATGGGTGGCCCAGGCTCTTCCCAAATCAACCTATGTCAACATCATGCCCCAATATCGGGTGGAGTATAAAGCCTATGAACATCCAGAAATCGCCCGTGGGATCACGGTCCAGGAATTCCTGGAAGCAATGGGCTGGGCTGAGAAGAATGGTCTGACAAATCTTGACCCGAGTTCAATGGCTGTCAGAGATTTTTATCGTAGACGTTAATGAAAAAAGATCCCTTTTGAAGAGGACGGAGTATTTTCGGAATTGATGAGCATAGATCCATTTGCAGACAATTCAGATTCCAATCGTAAGTCCTCCCCCTTGACGCCTGCCCTGCCTAGTATCGGATCAGGAAGATTCATTGAGGGAAAGTTTTCAAGTCCAGATTCCGGGGATGGGTTTTCCGCAATATTGACACTTCCCACCTTTTAGATGGTTCTCACCAATCATATACCCAATGCGCTGGATCAACATCTTTTTACACTTCGGACAGAAGGTGTGCTCGCCTTCATGGCCCGGGACATTTCCAATGTAGACGTATTCAAGGCCCGTCGACAGGGCCACGTTCCGTGCTTTTTCCAGTGTTGAAACCGGCGTTGGGGGAAGGCTCCTGAGTTTATAGAGTGGATAAAATCTCGAGAAATGGATCGGCGTATCTGCTCCTAACTCTTCCTTGACCCAGAGGCACATCTCCTTCAAACCCGACAGATCATCATTCTGGGTAGGGATGACGAGGTTCGTAATCTCCAGATGGACTTTCTCTTTTCTCAGTATCTTGAGGGTTTCGAGAACAGGGGTTAGCTCCCCACTGCAGAGATCACGATAAAATGTTTCCGTAAACCCTTTTAGATCGATATTGGCCGCGTCCATCACTTTACAGAGATTTCTCAGGGGCTCAGGATTGATGAAACCATTGGAGTGGCAGACGTTCAAAAGGCCTGTCCCTTTTGCCAATTGGCAGATATCCACCATATACTCATAAAAGATGGTGGGTTCCACATAGGTATAGGCGATCGAGTGTGCTCCAACCTCTTTGGCCTTCCTCACGATCATCTCAGGTGGAACATCATAGTTATAAACATCCTCGGGAGAGGCCTGGGAGATCTCCCAATTCTGACAAAACTTGCACTGGAAATTGCAACCTACAGTGGCTAAAGAGAAGGAGGTCGTGGAAGGAAGGACATGGAAGAGGGGTTTTTTCTCAATAGGATCCAAATGAACAGCACATGGATTCCCGTAAACCAGGCTGTAATACTTTCCCCCCCGATTTTCGCGAACCCTGCAAAACCCTCTTTTCCCTTTTGAAACACGACACCGCCTGGGACAGAGGTCACACTGTACTTCACCTCCTTCCAGAGAGGTGAAGTACGGGGAAAGTTTGGTCTTGATGAGCCCTTTTTTGGCTATTTGGGCATGTGAAATTTTTGGAAAACTAAAAAGTTGAGCCGCAGAAAGAAGACAGAAACTAGTTCCGCAAAATTTTAGAAATTCTCGCTTGGTCAGGTGAGACTCACAGACGGTCCCTTTCCTTATAGAATCTTTTTTAAGTGGCTCGCTCATCGATTCATTTAACTTTGTGAAATTTTATTAACAGAAAAAGTAATGAAAGTCAAAATCCTTCATCTCTACCGACCCATCCATGACTATTCCTGCAAACCCCAAAGCTTTATCGATACGAATCGCTGCTTCACCCCCAAAAAACCTACGTCAGAACGTTACTAGGTGTCTAAACGAAGACGGAGCCCATTTCAATTGAAGTGCATAAAATCGGGAACAGGGCGTCAATAAGAAGAGGAGGTAACAAAAAGAAAAGGATGTTCCAAGTATGGTTTGAGGGTCATTCTATTTATCTGCCAATTAATTTAGGGACTTAGACATGCCTCCTCTTTAAGCAAAACCGTGAAGACCGCTACTATCAAGGAACGGAAAAAGAAATTCCACAACAATTTAACAGTACCCTGTGGATTTCTACGAAAAAAGGAATTGAATCTGAAATATTTCTCAGGCCTCTCCAAAATCTTTCCCGATTATTTTCCAGAGGATTTCCTCCATCTCGGGTGAAAGTTTCGGGCCTATATCGCCCTCTTTTCCCTTGATTCGAACCTCATAGAGAGTTTCAAGTTGGGGTAGAAGCTCTTTCAGCTCGGGTGTTTTTTCCACCTTCTGATTGGTCAGTCTAAGTTGTTCGCCTGCTCTCTCAAAATCTTTCTTATCAAAGGGGATGTGATAGAGTCGATTCAAAACCTCCATGAGCCTTACTTTCCCGAGAAAATCTTCTTCAACATGAACATATTGAGGTAGGGAAACGATAAACCAGATCGTTTCAATGCCGAACTGGGGCGCCCTTTGGGAAATAAGGATTGTGATTGTTGTGGGACCCTGGTAACGACTCTGCTGGGCCCCGGATTTCTTCAGATCAAGTTCCGTCTCTCCTCCGATTGCTCCTCCGTTCACGATCAAAGGTCTTGTGTGAGGAACAGCGTCGTACATGCTCCCCAAAAGGATGTATTTTTTCACCTTGAAGGTTCTCAGAAGCCTCAACACGGAATCCACGTATATTTCAGAGAGAGAATGAGGCTCAAGGAGGTGAAGAAAGAGAAGGTCATTTTCACCTTCTCTCTTGGCATAGCTGAAGGTCGTGTTTGGAATATTTACCTTCCGAATCCCCTCTTCCAAATAAAGCATCGGGCGATATCGGGTGAAATCGAAAAAATTGCCGGGGTTAGCCAGTCTGCCTAATTCCTTAGCCCCGAACTGGGTTTCCAAGCCATTTAAGAGCAGAGTCCCAACATTATTCACGTCAATCCAGGGCCGAAGGATGGTTAGGGCATAGGGTTCTCTTAACTCCGGTAGGGGTTCATTTAATTCAAGAGCGCCAATTCTCACTTGTTCTCCCTCCAAAACATTCAGTGCTCCATTGTCATTTACAATCTATAAATATTATAAAAGAACTTTCGTCTTTTTGGTAATAATTTTTTAGATGACGGCCGAGATGTCATTTAAATCTCTCTCACCTCGTGTTTGAAGGCCCGATGGACCTCAGCACCGTTCTCATTTGGATTCTCTAATCTTGCAGGGAAGCTTCAAAAGAATTAGGTTGAGGTGGTATCGAGGGGTTAAGACATTCGAGAAAGATCCATGGATGAAGGGGTGGCCCTATAGGCAAACGTGCACCCTTCAAAGGGACACCAAAAATAGTGAATCATGATTATAATAGAACCATCCCCCCCTAACGGGATTGTTCCAACCCCTATCCGATTACAGATCCTACTTTTTACTAATTGTGATCGTGTTGACCGCGAGCACATTATTGTCTTCATCCGATTCAGCCACTTTATCCCCGCTATCAACTATAGCCCCGACAAAGTAATCTCCAGAAGGGAGTTTGGGATGAACTTTGCCATTGATCGTCACGGTCTGTTCAGTATTACCCTCTAAGCCGTTCAAAGAAATGGTAGCTATCTTCGTATCCCTGTTCGTGATCGTTTGGTCCGAAGAAAGATAGAAACTCACCTCAAATCCGCCGGAACTGGTGGTGCTCTGATTTCTTACCACAACAGTGACTGGGATCCGCTCGCCCTGGCTCCCATTCGGAGGCCCGGAGACCGACGTAGCCATCAGGTCGGGCAACCCAACTCCAATGGAGATCTGGTTGCCAGCAAGGGAGTTATTATCCTCATTGGACTCTGAAACGCTGTATCCACTGTCAACAATGGCCCCGAGATAATAGCTGCCCGATGAGAGTGTGGAAGGGATTGTACCATTGATTATCAGTGTCTGTTGACCCCCTACAGCCAGACTGCCAAGACTGTCCGAACCTACTTGGGGATCACTTGTCGTGATTGTGGCGTCCGAGGAGAGATAAACATTTACAATAAATCCGCCGGAGCCAGCCGTACCCTGATTCTTAACCACAACAGTGGTCTGGATCTGGTCGCCCGGACTCCCACTCGCAGGCCCGGAGACCGACGTAGCCACCAAGTCGGGCATAACACTTCCAACGGAAATCGGGTTGCCCGCAAAGGAGTTATTATTCTCATTCGACTCTGCCACGTCGCTTCTGCTATCTGTAATGGCTGCAATGTAGTATGACCCGTTCAGGTTAGATGGAATTGCAGTATCAAAGGTTACGGTTTGCTCAACCCCGGCACCAAGATTATTGACGTAAACACTCCCTAACCGGATATCATCCGTTGTAATAGTCGAGTCTACGGAAAAGTAAGCATCGACCCAATGTTCACCCGCGCCTATACTCCCCTGATTTTTGATTCCAATCGAGATCGAGATCGGCTGACCCGGACTCCCACCCGAGGGCCCAGAGACGGAGGTGATAACAAGATCGATATCTGATGCAACATCAATCTGGTTTCCAACACCAAAGTTATTGTTTTCATCCGACTCAGCCACCCGGTTCCCAGTGTCAGCAATCGCCCCCAGATAGTAACTCCCCGGAACGAGTACGAGAGGGAGAGTAACATTTTTGCTGTAAGTCTTTTCTGTTCCGGCAGGGACGTCTGCAGAAAAAGTGGTCAGGGCGCGATCAGTTGTATCGATAATATTATCGGTGGAGAGGTAGATCGACACATAGAAGACACCCGAATCACTATTCCCCTGATTCTTAACTTTCGTTGTGACGTCGATGGACTGCCCTATGACTCCACTGGAAGGCCCTGAAACGGATGTTACGATCAGATCAATTTCTCCTATGGTCATGGAGAATGCTCTCATATCAAAAGAGTTTTTTGAATCGACAACCTTTACCAGGAAAGACCACACTCCAGTTGTCGATGGAATACCAAAGATCACCCCTGTTGTCTCATTTAGGCTTAGGCCTTCCGGAAGGCTCCCAGAATGAATATACCAAACATAAGGAGGGACACCATTTGAAACCTGCAGGACCTGGCTGTAGGAGTCATTAACCAGACCAGCAGGAAGTGAAGCCGTCAAGATTGATGGATTAGGCACAGTTTCTGTCCCGGCCGGCGATGAGAAGGTAAGGTAAGAGAACTCGTTCTCTGGTATCCATGAAGCTGAAAATATTCCATCATTGGCTACCAGGTCAGGAGACGTCCCGTTATCGTAGAGATAGACTACTTCTCCGGATGAAGACGTCACCGTAACCGGTCCTACAGGGGCTTCACAATTAATGCTTAGCGCAGAGAGTACCGTTGACATACCGGCTTGGAAGGAGTCCGGGAATTCCAGGACCGAAAAGACAGGGCTTTGATTGCAGGTTAAGGACCTGAAAGTATTAATCCGGCCTGCAATGGATAAGCCATAAAAATCCATGTTTTCACTACCAGAAATGATGAGGTTCTTTACATCGATCCACGTTTTCGCTGGATTCTTGGACTTAATAAGGCCGACGAGCCCGGTGACGTGTGGAGCTGCCATGCTTGTCCCGCTGGCCACATAATATTCGGCATTCGGATCTCCCTGTGGAATAAAATGTTGGCCATCTCCATACATATCTGTGCCATTTGCCCTTAGGGAGACAATATTCACTCCGGGTGCCCCTACATGAACCGTCCTTCTCCCGAAATTTGAAAACCAGGCCTTGCTGTCATTCGGATCCACCGCAGCAACCGAAAGGACATTTGGAAGATTGTAACTGGCAGGGTAGAAATTCCATTCGTCGTTATTAGCGTTGTCGTTTCCAGCAGCCGCAATGAAGAGGATGCCACTGCTTCTTTGCATATCAATGGCATCGTGAAGCGCCTGGGAGTAACTGTCACCTCCCCAACTATTATTTGTCGCCACAATATTGACGCCCCTTTCTTTCAGTGCCCTCACATATTCCAGACACTCCAGGGCTCCATCGGTATATCCATACCCATCCCAATTCAGGAACTTGCATGGAATCAACTTGATCTGCCAGTTCACTCCCGGCACGCCCATCGCGTTATTTCCAATTGCCCCAACTGTACCGGCCACATGGGTTCCATGCCCGTGGTCGTCCATAGGATTGGTATCGTTGCCGTAGGTGTCTATTCCGTAAATGTCATCTATATATCCGTTCCCATCATCGTCCACACCCGTAGTACCACTGGATTCAGCAAGATTCACCCAGATATTTTCGCTCAGGTCAGGATGGTTATAGTCAATGCCTGTGTCGATAATGGCAACTGCGATATTACTGTTTCCCGTAGTCATACTCCACGCCTGGAGGATATCGATATCGGCCCCAGGCGTTCCACCGGTCTGTCCGGAGTTATTAAAGCCCCAAAGGTGATTGAAGTACGGATCATTCGGGGAGGTCACGACGCTAAAGTGGAAGTTGGGTTCAGCGAATTCAACCTCTGGATTTTCCAGATAGAGCGCAATTGCATCTTCTACGCCCAAGGTATCTTTGAGTTTTACATAATCGATATTGAAAGAAGAATAAATCTTAATTTTTTTCGAATCATACTTGATATGGATTTTGTCCTTTATGTCCTCGGGAACATCGGGTTTGAATTTAATGATCAGTTCCCCTTTCTTATACTTCTCTTTCTCTTTATCCTCTCCCGGAGCATTGGAGATGAACAAAAGAACCCATGCAACTATGACCAGGATGCTTGCAAAACTTATCAGATTAACATTGATCTTCCCTCGTCTTGTTGACCTCATGATCTTCCCCCTTTAGATCGAAGATATGGGTTTCTGAATCTTTTCTACAGCACGACATGTCCCACCGATAAATTCGGTTCAAACAAATAAAAAGCCTCCAGAGATAAACACCTCCGGAGGCTCTCTTTTGGGACCTTCAGAATCCCTGCGTTCCATACCCGACTCCAATCACAATTGACATCAGGCTAAGACTTATATTCTATTCAGAAAACTAACAACTCCCGATAAAAATACCTCCTGAAAATTTCGGGGATTCTAACACATTATCCTTCATCCCCTTACCCACGAGGGGTATCCTGATCTTTAACTGAATTTGGTGTCCACAAAATCCAACGTAGATGTTAGATAGCGTAGCCATAGGAATACTACAGAAAAAATTTTTTTGTCAAGAAAAAATTGCCGGGATATTTCCATGAGACTTTTTCCTACAATCGTTTTTGGCCCAAAGTGTGTTTTGAGCCCTCAACCTGCTTCTTATCCGTCGGGATAAATTCCTGGATCCTCAGACTGTCGCCTTGATCCACGGATGTGAACTTCAAACCTTTAAATACCCATTTCTCTTCGTTTGAGCTAATTTATTTGGTGAGATTGGAGCAGTAATTGGTTAATCAGTAGGGCTGCATTTTTGGCACCGTCTGTGGGAATGGGTGGATAGGTGACTTCTTTACCAAGATTCAACAAAATTTGTTTGGCTAAAAGCTCCGGAGTTGCTTTGGAATATAACATTTTTACACCTGCCTGATGTCTCTCTAATCGTCCCCCTACATGAATTTCCTGTTCGCAGTGTCCTTCAATAGGAAAGCAAAGGAATGGCTTCCTGAGGGCCGTCAATTCGAGCGTCGTCGTGCCGCCACCTTGAACAACTGCCAAATTGCTTGCCGCAAAGTGCTCATAAAGAGCTGGGACATATTCTCTAACCTCTACTCCTTGCGGAGCTCTTATCGACTCAGCACTGATGCGAGGTCCACACACCAATATCATACGCAAATTTTGGAGTCTTTCTCTGATTATTGGATACGCCTCTCCGCAAAGCTCTAGCAGACCTTTACCAATTGAAGTGCCACCGATTGAACATATCACCAGAGGCTCTTCACCATAGCCCAACTTCGCTCGGATCTTTGCTTTATCCATGAGGGTCATCGGGTCGAATGGAAGTATGTATCCCACGAATTTGTAATATATTTCTGCATGAGCCCGACAGTTAGGTAGTAAATAACCAAACCTCCCCCCACCGATGTCTTCGAGTTCCCCTACAAAAAGCGCCAAATTCCTCCCCCCAGAAAATAGCTTATAATCCTGTGACCAAATTCGATTCCAGAGGTAAACCCCAAGCTTCTCAATTGGGTTCTTTGTCACTGAATGAAGCCCAACAAAATCGTAAATCATCACAAATGGAATTTTTATGAGACTGGGCTTTTTAATCAAAGCCACCGCAATCTCATAGGTCTCATCACCGATCACTAGATCAAATGCAGCTTTATTCACTATCTCTCGAAAGATGTCCGCATTGTGCGCCCACGCTTTTTTTGCATGAAATAGGTACTTCAGTAAGTTTAGATGAAATTCCATGGCAGCATTTTCCGCAATCATGTTGTCATTTGCGTACAGGTCAGATTCTGGGAGGAGCTTCTCTCCCATATCCTTAAGCAATGAGCTCGCTGGAGAAGCAGCTAACCAGGATATCTCTATTTCAGAGTTCTGTTTACGTAATTCATGGGAGATGGCTAGGTCTCTTACGATATGTCCTAACCCCAATGAGCCACTGATGTACAGAATGTTCTTTCTTGACATTTTTATAGCAACTGATTTGGCCCCAAAATCTGAGCAATACTTAAGACTGTTACTTGCCGTGATTTAAAAAGGCACAGGACAGGGTTGTTGTTGTATCTGTAAGGTATTTTAGCGATAAAGCAAAAACTGGCTTAACTCAATTGGTAAGAATCAATAGTGATTTCCTAGACTTCCGTATCGACCCTTTCTACCCTTTCTACACAAAGGTCCGAAAGGCAACAATTAGCGAAAAAAGAACGCCCAGATTTACTCCCGGCTAAATTTTTCCCTTAGTATGTTTTTTAAGGAAAAAACCCAATTGAGATTTCTGGTTCTCTGTCAGCAACTCAAATTGCACCCCGCATCTTCTGGTTTTGAAATGAACGCTGAGGTAGTCATATTCAGGAGGTTCGTTTATGGGAATGTCATAGACTACTTTACACGGGATATCAGCAATAGCGAAATTATCCACCCATAGGGAAACATCCCTTTTCGAAGGTTCATGTTCCAAATCTTCATCATAGATATGCTCGAAAGACAACCCTCCCATGCCGATGTCTTTGACTCTCCCAACTCTTGAGGATTTATTGCGGAGCGCAACAATGACCTCTTCCCCCACCAAGAACCTTTCATTTTTTCTCTTTTCCATCCCCATCTTTCTTACCTCTCATCTTAAAAAATAGAATCATCCTGCTCACCACAAATTATGAGAGAAAAGGAGACAGCATTACCCTATTCTATTTTATTAGAAATTAATACCGGAGGGGTTTTATTTCGAGTGGATTGTATTCTTTTAAAAACAGGATGTCAATAAAAATTCAAAGGGTGAGGTTAAGGTTGAGGTTGAGATAAAGAGTGTCAATCTCTTATTTATGGAGAACTATGCGAAAGTCATTGGAAATTTTGGCTGGGGGGCAAGGATTCGAACCTCGGTAACAAGATCCAGAGTCTTGTGTCCTACCGCTAGACGACCCCCCATTTGTCAAGTTCGGAGTTCAGAGTTTAGAGTTCGGAGTTGAAATTTAAAACCTTTTAAAGAGAATCCCAATTAATATAAACGCATTTATTGCCTTTACATGTTCTCGCCTATCTTGGGATTTTGGAGCTTGTTCCCAGTAAAGCGAGGAATCTCCAAGTTTGCTTCGGCTTCGTCTCACAACCCTTTCACTCCTCGCAACAACAAGCCACTTAATGAGCTCGTATTATTAGATGTAAATACCATTAATCAAGTTTGATTTCAATTCTCCAGAAAAAAACGATCTAGGAAAATGGAAATTTTTTATAAAATCTGGTAGATATTGGAGGAAGAAGGGCACAATTCGAACGCAAGCCTGAAGAAAGGATCTAAATATATGCCCCAGGCCAACGCATCGGCCCCAGCGGATTTCATAAGGGAAATTATCGATGAACACATAAGAACCAATAGGTTTCAAAGCCGTGTGGCTACCCGTTTTCCTCCGGAGCCAAATGGATACCTTCATATCGGACATGCCAAGTCCATCTGTCTCAATTTCGGTATTGCTGCTCAGTATGGAGGCACCTGCAATCTACGTATGGATGATACAGATCCCACCGGGGAGAGCCAGGAATATGTGGATTCGATCATTGGAGATGTAAAATGGCTGGGATTTGATTGGGAGGATCGCCTCTATTATGCATCCGATTATTATGAGAAACTATACCAGTTTGCTGTGCAGCTTATCAAAATAGGCAAAGCTTATGTCTGCAGCCTGAGTGCCAATGAGATCCGAGAGTACCGGGGTACTTTGACTGAACCGGGTAAGGAAAGTCCCTTTCGCAACCGTTCTGTGGAAGAGAGCCTAGATCTGTTCAAACGCATGCGGGCCGGAGAGTTCAAGGAAGGAACTCATGTGCTCAGGGCCAAAATTGACATGGCATCTCCTAATATCACCATGCGAGATCCAATCATGTACCGAATTAGATATGAACCTCACTATCGAACTAACAATAAGTGGTGCATTTATCCGATGTACGACTTTGCTCATTGCCTCTCCGACTCCCTCGAAAAAATCACCCATTCCATCTGCACCCTTGAGTTTGAAAACAACCGGCCCCTTTATGATTGGTTTCTAGATGCATTAGAACTGGAATCCCATCCGCAGCAGATCGAGTTCGCCCGTCTCAACCTCAGCTACACCGTTCTAAGCAAACGAAGGCTTATCGAACTGGTGGAAAATGGGAATGTGGGTGGCTGGGATGATCCCCGAATGCCCACCCTTGCAGGTTTGCGAAGAAGGGGCTGTACGCCTGAGGCGATCCGCAGCTTCTGTGAACGTATCGGCGTCGCTAAAAATGACAGCACCATTGATATGGCCCTACTCGAATACTGTATACGAGAGGATATGAATGAAAGGGCTCCGCGCGTCATGGCTGTACTTCGCCCTCTCCGCGTGGTGATTGACAACTACCCTGAAGGCCAAATAGAGGAATTCGACTGTCCCTATCATCCACAGAATGCTGATATGGGATCCCGGAAAGTCCCCTTCTCCCGCATCCTTTACATTGAACAAGAGGATTTCATGGAGAAACCACCTAAGAAGTTTTACAGACTGGCACCTGATAAAGAAGTGCGTCTCCGTTATGGCTACTTTGTAAAATGCGTGAACGTCGTTAAAGATCCTAACACCGGCGAAGTGACCGAAGTGCACTGCACCTACGACCCGGAAACACGAAGCGGGTTTGCTCCCGATGGGAGGAAGGTCGATGCAACCATCCACTGGGTCTCGGCCGAGCATTCCGTCCCGGCAGAGGTGCGCCTTTACGATCGCCTTTTCAGTGTCGCTAATCCTTTGGAGGCAGGATCTGATTATGTAGGGCATCTTAATTCAAAATCGCTGGAAATCCTCAGGACATGCCGGGTAGAACCAAGCCTGAAAGGTGTAGCCCCTGGAAGCCGGTTCCAGTTTGAGAGAGTGGGCTATTTCTGCGTGGATCCTGTAGATTCTTCGGACCAAGACCTGGTATTCAATCGAACCGTTACACTGCGAGACACCTGGGCCAAGATCTCAGAGAAAGAGAGAAGGTAGACAAGGAATAATTCGAATGATGCCTGCCTGTGCGAGGTAGGAAATAGTATCTGCCTGCCCCGCCCCTGCCTACCGGCTGGCAGGCTCGGTCGGGACCGGGGTCGGCAGACAGGGAATATTGGAATAGCGAACCCTCTCATGAGCCAAGCCAAAACCTTGCTCTCACCTCTTCCACTTCTTTTTGTATTCCATGACTCCTAACGCCGCAGAACATTAATTTCAAATCCTCGAGTAACCCCCTCAGAAGAGTAGTTCCTGAAATCTTTGGTTTACATTTTTGCCCCAGCATACAACCTTTCAAGTGATAATCCTTGATTCTCGTTGACCCCTTCATTCCAAAGTGGTAGCCTCTTATCAAACTATACGACCTCAACCAACCCTTCAACCCAACCTTAACCTTTTGGTGCAAGTAATGAAATGGAGTTTTCAGAAGAGGCCACTGTGAAACATTCAACACCTCCTGGTGCATTTAGTTGAAAGGAGAATTCTTGTGGTACATAAACTTCATAATCTTAGGCCAATGCTCCTAATAATCGTCATTCCTATTTTGTTCTCCTGTGCAACTACTCAACAAAAACAAGTCAAGTCCAAGGACGCTCAGTTTTACAACAATCGAGGAATTGCCTACGCGGCGAAAGGTCAATATGATCGGGCGGTCTCGGATTTCACCATGGCTCTGGTGATAAACCCAAGGGATGCGTTGGCTTACTACAATCGAGGAATTATCTACATGGCAAAAGGTCAATATGATCACGCGGTCTCGGATTTCACCATGGCTCTGGTGATAAACCCAAGGGATGCTGATGCCTACTACAATCGGGGAATTGCACATGGGAAAGAAGGCCAACATGATCAGACAATATCAGATTACACCATGGCTCTGGAGATAAATCCAAGGGATGCGTTGGCTTACTACAGTCGAGGAATTACCTACACGGCAAAGGGTCAATATGATCGGGCGGTCTCGGATTTCACCATGGCTCTGGAGATAAACCCAAGGGATGCGTTGGCTTACTACAATCGAGCGAGGGCTTATTACTTCAAGGAGGAATATGACAAATCTTGGAGAGACATTAAAAAAGCACAAGATCTAGGCTACAAAGTCCATCGTAAGTTTCTTGATGATCTTCGTAAGGCTTCGGGAAGAAAAAAGTGATGCATACCGATGCTCGCTTACAGCCCGTAACCACCAACATCTGGTATTACATCATCCTTACTCTTTGGGTAGGTGTAGTCCTTATTTTTCCTCATCCTCCCCAAACATTCTCTTTGACTTCTCAATTTAGAACCCAAAAACAAAAAAGCTAAAGCCTTAATCACCCTGCCTATATTCTTTCATTAATGGTATTAAAGCAAATCAACGTAGTCTTAAAGGTTCTCTAATGTTTTTTTTAAAGTGCCTGTTCACCCAACGCACAAGGAACACGGTCTAGAAGTGGTAGTTGATGCCGATGGAAATTATGTGTGAGTGATAATCCAAAGATTTGGTGTCCTCTCCAATATCGTTCGGATACGCGGAAAGATATCGATATGACAAATCGCCAGAAATTTTCTTCGTCAGGTCGATATTAATACCCGCCAAAAACTGCCATGCAAAAGCGGTATCACTATCGTCGTAAGATCCCCCCTGAGGCGTAAAGATGCCCCAAGCCCTAGGTGGAGACTCTCTTCCCGAGATTTTGAAGAATGAGATCCCAGCACCTAATCCGATAAATGGGTGGAATCTCCCTTTGGGATATCTCGCAAGGGCATTTAAAAGGATGTTATCCAGTTTAACATCACCCTTTTCTCGGACAACGTCGCCAATCAAAGACACCAAATTGTCAGAATAGCTCTGATTAAAGATATGATGGTATTCGAGCTCGGTGGCCAGAAATCCTCCTGCCCAAGGAGGTATCCAAGCTAACTTGGCTCCCAGCATCCCACTGTTGCTCAGATCCAGATCGCCATAATAATTATTAAATATAATTTCACGGTTTAATTCAACCTCCAAATCATCTGGTATAACGAAACCGCCGAAGACGCCAACATAGAACTTATTTCGCTGAGTCTCCTGAGCGGTTCCGTCAACGGTTAGTGCCAGAAAGAACAAAGTTAGAAACAAAAAAGGCGCAACATTTCGGGACAATTGTTTCATGACTAAACCCTCCTTTATGTTTTCATACCAATTTGCCTCAATACTATCAACAAAAGGGTTTGTTCCATTTGCAATTCTTAACATATCAAGACCGAACATTTTGTCAATCGTATTTTTTAGAACCAACATAATTTCTTTAGCACAGAGATCTCAGGGAATAAGCATGGAAGGGCATAACGGTACAACTTTAATATTTACGACTTCAGCTAACAACTGCTTTGGGTGGATGTAATGAACTGCGCCACTCACTAACAGCCTTATGACAGGTAGTTGGAAGAATGAGACTGCATATTTCATATGGTAACATTTAACTTTTGTTCTCATATCGACTTGAAGACTTGTAGGTTCTATCAGCGCCGAAGACCTCTTGCCATTGAGAATCTCCACGGCATATATTTGTTAATGATTGAATTTCACAAGGAGGTGGAATATGCCAACCATATTTTTTTATGGCCCAAAGTTGGATAAGGAGAAAAGGAGAGAGATGATAAAATCATTTACAGATACGGCGAGCAGACTGACCGGTATTGAAAAATCAGCTTTTGTCGTTTACCTGAGAGAGGCCACGCCCCAAGATGTCGGAGTAGGTGGAGAACTGCTGGAAGATGTAATCAGAACAAGGCAGCATTAAAAAGTTTATAAAGTCGATTCAAACGCCGTCTCCTGCCCGCTTGGAACCCATAGCAAAAAAGGCAGAACCATTTCTGAATCTGCCTTGGCTTCATGATTGGTTGACCCTAACACTGAAACGATCTTACCTACTAAGACCTCTTGAATCTCTCCTTTTCTACATTCGACTTTATCGATATCGGTAACGGCGATCCTAATTCACTCCTAAGAAGTCCCTTTAATTTATAACGGTCTTCTTTCAAAATGCCATTAAACTTAAATCCATAGAGATATCTCCTCTCTTTCTTATCCACTTTTTTCCAAACGACTTCTCCAGATACTTCCAGATTTGCCAAACCGTACCCCCAAGGGTACAAGACAACAATCTTTAGCTGTGTCCCAATAAGCATGCTTTCAATGGAATGAATGAGAAAGCCCATCTCACTCGCATCTATCACAATTGCTCCACGAGTACGAGGGTTATACTGCGTCCGGTATTCCAAAGGCAAGTCCAGAAACACCCGCGGGGATTTTCTCCTCTCCTCGAAGGATTTTATTCTTTTTATGATATCCTTGAAATCCATGTTCTTTTTTGGGTGTGTAACTTATCAGGACATATTAACTTTTTGTGGCGTTGGCCAAGGTTTGGCCTTACCGAAATTCAGATTTAGGCATATTCCTAGATTCTATAGACTGAGCAATTTTGGTGCCAAGCTTTCAGTACCATTTTAAGTTCTTGTTATTGTTAGCTTTCTTTCAATTTCATGGCTTTATACATAGCAAAAAGTGGAAGTATTTTTCACAAAAGTTCCAAATTTCTACCGTAAC
>Ga0209427_10001566_pt1 | contig 26511 bp, 23 predicted proteins | sample DeeMarSWOR136_30_FD_187465 | JGI IMG/M metagenome (GOLD analysis project Ga0209427, IMG submission 187465) | Marine sediment microbial communities from White Oak River estuary, North Carolina - WOR-1-36_30 (SPAdes) (version 2) | ecosystem: Environmental > Aquatic > Marine > Intertidal zone >...
TCTTTGGATTCCTTGCCTCCTATTTGCTCGTCCGGTATCAGATGAAGAGAAAGGACTTTGACCTCTCAAAACAGGACGTGGAGAACCTTTACTTTTACCTCATTCTCGGCTTAATGGTCGGAGCCCGATTAGGGTACGTCCTGTTTTATGATGTCAAGAGGTATCTCGCCAACCCGCTTGAAATCGTTGCCATCTGGCGTGGCGGGATGTCGTTTCACGGAGGGTTGATTGGTGTTCTCATCGTTGGAATTCTTTTCTCTTGGAAGAATAAAAAGTCCTTCTTGAAGTTAACCGACCTCGTCATTGTGACGGCACCCATCGGATTGGGGCTAGGAAGAATCGGTAATTTTATCAATGGAGAGCTCTATGGTCGGGTGACTCAGCTCCCTTGGGGTATGATCTTTCCGAAAGGGGGTCCCCTTCCTCGCCATCCCTCCCAACTCTATGAGAGCGCCTTCGAGGGTGGAATCCTTTTTCTAATGCTGTGGTTCTTTAAAGATAAAAGACTCCCTGAGGGTGGACTTCTGGCGCTCTTTCTTTTTCTTTATGGAGTATTTCGTTTCTTTTTGGAATTCTTCAGGGAACCAGACGCACACCTGGGATTTATCCTGGGTCCATTCACCATGGGGCAGGTTCTGACCTCTTTTATGATCGTCGGAGGGCTTATTTTACTCATCTATTTCGGTAGAAGGGGAAAGAAAGAGGCTGAATAGATTCGTTTCGTTCACCGCTGGAAAATTGTAAGATTGGAATAATGGCAGAATTGAAGACCTTGCGGAGGATCAGGCTCGTCCTCTGGCGATTCGGGAAACTGCTTGAACGGCAGTTTCCATCTCATCCTGGGAATTAAATTGACTCAGGCTAAAACGAACCGTTCCCTCAGGAAAGGTTCCAATGGTGCGATGAGCCGCGGGCGCACAGTGGAGTCCAGACCGACAAAGAATGCCAAATTCTTTCTCAAGACGAAGGGCCACATCAGAAGGGGAGCGCTGGCCGAGATTAAAGGAAAACGTGGCTATCCGATTCTTCTTATTTTCAGGGCTGTAGAATCTCGCCTGGGGAATTTCTCTTAAACCCTCCATGAGTTTATCCATCAATCTGCTCTCCTCCCGACGAATTTTTTCAATGCCTCTTTCCAACACAAATTGAGTCCCTGCAAGGAGTCCTGCAATGCCGACTCCATTTGGCGTTCCACTTTCAAATCGGTCTGGTAAGAAGTCTGGCTGTTCCTCAAATTCAGAACGGCTTCCTGTCCCACCCCGTTTGAGAGGGATCATCTCCTTCTCATCCACCCGGTCACCAATGACCAGTCCTCCTGTTCCTTGAGGTCCATAAAGGCTCTTGTGTCCCGTAAAGGCTAAGAGGTCGATTCCGTCTTGTTCTACATTGATAGGATGGGCGCCAGCCGTCTGGGCGGCGTCGACTAGAAAGAGAAGATCGTGCTTTCTGGTGATGAGAGCAACTTCCTTCACAGGGAGTAGGGCTCCCGTAACATTCGAGGCATGATTGAGGACGACCATGGTTGTATTGGGTTGGATCTTTCTCTCCACTTCTTTTGGGTCTAGCCAGCCTCTATCAGAGCAGGGGAGGATGCTTAATTCGATCCCTTGCCTCTCCAGTTCCCTGAGAGGCCTCATCACCGAATTGTGCTCCATGCTGCTGGTGATGATATGATTGCCGGGTTTCAATAAGCCCCTCAGGGCCAAATTGATGGATTCGGTGGCATTGAGCGTAAAGACGATCCTCAAAGGGTCTCTTACATGGAAAAGCTTGGCCAGAGTCTCTCTTGCCTCATAAAGAATTCGCGCCGCTTCGACCGAAAGCAGATGACCTGATCGGCCCGGATTGGCTCCGATCTTTTCAATATATTTGATCATCGCCTCTTTCACTTGGGGAGGCTTTGGCCATGAGGTCGCCGCATTATCCAGATAGATCACGAGTTTGGCCCTTACTTACCTCCTTTCTTACGTTGAAGAAAGGAGTGCACAGAAAACTGCGGACATAATAAAACCTATATTGGGAGATCTCGGAATGTCAAATCGATTCTTTCAATAAGAAGGAAGGTTTGCATTGAAAAATGCAATTTTAGAAATGGCAGAAAAAAAGGTAGTCCATTTTGGGAACTACCTTTACCCTTAGTCTAAACATGTCTATCCAGTCTCACCTTAACAAGGTTCTGGTTTGGTGATCGGCCATTGGCGATCAGCGGATGAAGGTCACTTCCTCTTTTTCCTTGGTTTCATTGGGGCGATCATGGATCGAGGATCAAGCAGATGGTTCACCTCTTTCTCTGTAAAGAGTCCTTCCTCCTCCGCGACCTGCCGAATTGTCTTCTGCTGCTCATAGGCCTTTCGGGCAATCCGGGCTGCTTCATTGTATCCGGTTCTGGGTGCGAGAGCCGTGGCAAGGGCAAGACTTTTCTCAATCATCTCTTCGCACCTTTCACGATCTGCCTCCAGTCCTTCAATGCATCTGCTAGAAAAGTTACTGACCGCGTTTCCGAGAAGACGGATGGATTCCAATAAATTGCGGGCGATCAAGGGCATCATGACGTTGAGTTCAAAATTGCCACTCAGTCCTCCCAACGTGATCGCAGCGTCATTTCCAATCACTTGAGCGCAGACTTGGATCAGTGATTCGGGAATGACAGGATTGACCTTTCCCGGCATCATCGAAGAACCGGGTTGGGTTTCTGGAAGATGGATCTCCCCAATTCCGCAGCGAGGACCGGAACTCATCCAACGGATGTCATTGGCAATCTTGATCAAGCTGACGGCCACTGTTTTCAGAACCCCGCTCATCTCGACCAAAGCATCCTTTGCCCCTTGAGCTTCAAAATGGTCAACGGCCTCACGAAAACGCTCCCCTGTCTTTTCATTGATGATGAAGATGGTCTTCCTGGCAAAAAGAGGATGGGTATTCATCCCTGTTCCGACGGCCGTCCCTCCCAAAGGAAGTTCATAGAGAGATTGCATACCCTTCTGAATTCTAAGGATGCCCAAATCAACTTGACGTGCATATCCCCCGAATTCTTGGCCCAGTCGGATGGGGAGGGCATCCTGAAGATGGGTTCGTCCAATCTTTAGGATAGAATGAAACTCCTTTTCCTTTGACTTAAATGCCCGATGGAGGTTCTTAAGTGCGGGTATCAGCCTACTCTGGAGAAGTTTTACAGTGGCAATGTGGATGGCAGAAGGGAAGGTATCGTTACTCGATTGTTCCAAATTCACATGGTCATTGGGATGAACAGGTCGATAGACCCCTTTTTTGCCTCCCAAGATTTCATTGGCCCGATTGGCGATAACTTCATTGACATTCATGTTGGTCGAGGTGCCTGAGCCAGTCTGAAAGATATCGATCCCAAACTGGTCGTCCCATTTTCCCTGTATCATCTCTTTGCAAGCCTTCTCGATCGCCCTGGCGATTCTCCCCTCCAAAAGCCCCAGACTGAGGTTCGTCTTCGCAGAAGCATATTTGATGAGACCCAAGGCATGCATCAATTCTTTTTGAAACCGCCAACCGCTGATCTGAAAATTCTCAATCGCCCTCTGGGTCTGAGCCCCATAATAGACCTCTTTTGGGACCTTGATAGGGCCCATCGAATCCTTCTCTATCCGGAATTGCTTGTTCAAGCGATTCATAGTCAGCCTCCTCTTTAAAGATTCTATTGGAAAAGCATCGATTTATCAACCATCCAATTTCGTTGACAAAGGAAAGATTCTTCGCTTATGATTTTTAAAATAGATCAAAGGGGAATTTATGGGAAAGAGTCTCGTTCAGAAAATTCTCGAAACGCATCTGGTGAGTGGCCGTGCGAAGGCAAACGAAGATATCGGCATTTCTATTGACCAGACCTTGATTCAGGATGCCACCGGGACCATGGCCTGTCTCCAATTTGAGGCTCTGGGGATTCCAAAGGTCAAGACCAGACTTTCGGTCAGTTATGTCGACCATAACATGCTTCAGACTGGATTTGAGAATGCGGACGATCACCGATTCTTGCAAACCTTTGCGGCGAAATATGGCATTCTGTTTTCCAAACCGGGGAATGGAATTTGCCATCAGGTTCATTTAGAACGGTTCGCTAAACCTGGGGAGACGCTTCTTGGAGCTGACAGCCATACTCCCAATGCGGGTGCCATGGGAATGATCGCGATGGGTGCAGGAGGGCTTGATGTGGCGATCGCTATGGGAGGTGAACCCTATCATCTCACCATGCCTGAGATCGTATTGGTCAGATTGAAGGGAAAGCTTCCTCCCTGGGTTGCTTCTAAAGATATCATTTTGGAACTCCTGGGGCGCTTGACCGTGAAGGGTGGTATTGGGAGGATTCTTGAATTCGGAGGACCTGGGGTCAAGACATTGTCCATTCCTGAAAGGGCCACAATCGCCAACCTGGGAGCGGAGTCAGGGGCCACGAGTGTCATTTTTCCGAGTGATGCGAGGACTCTGGAGTTTCTGAAGGCCCAGAAAAGGGTGAAAGACTGGATTTCCCTCGAACCCGACCGAGATACAGAATACGATCAGGTGGTCGAGATCGATCTTACAAAATTGGAACCGCTGGTCGCTGTGCCATCGAGTCCTGACAAAGTCTGTCCCGTTAGAGAGGTGGCCGGGAAAGAAGTGAAACAGGTCTGTATTGGGAGCTGCAATAATTCCTCCTATATCGATCTGATGAGTGTAGCCAGAATTCTAAGAGGAAAGAAGGTCCATCCAGGTGTCAGCCTTACCGTCACACCCGGTTCGAAACAGGTCTATGAGATGATCGCAAGAAATGGGGGCTTGGGCGATCTCATCAACTCCGGCGCTCGAATCCTTGAATCAGCCTGTGGCCCCTGTATTGGAATGGGCCAGGCTCCTCCCTCTCAGGGGATTTCTGTTCGGACGATGAACCGGAACTTCCAAGGCCGTAGCGGGACACTAGATGATTGGGTCTATCTGGCTAGCCCCTATGTGGCTTCGGCCTGTGCGTTAAAGGGGGTGATCGCAGATCCCAGGACACCGGGTGCGAGGGCACCCCGTATTCCAATGCCAAAACGGTTTTTGATCGATGACAGTATGATCCTCTCCCCTTCTCCAACACCAGAGAAGGTGGTGGTCGAACGAGGACCAAATATCAAGCCCTTCCCGGCCCGAGATCGATTGGAAAATATGATTGAAGGATCAGTGCTTCTGAAAGTGGGGGACAATATTACCACAGACCATATTTTGCCTGCAGGCGCAAAGATCCTTCCTCTGCGGTCCAATATCCCTGCAATTTCTGAATACGTCTTTGAAAGGGTGGATAGCAGTTTTGCCAGAAGAGCCAAAGATGGAGGAGGGGGGATCGTAGTAGGAGGAGAAAATTACGGACAGGGTTCGAGTCGGGAACATGCTGCCCTGGCTCCCATGTACCTTGGGATCAAGGCCATTCTGGCTGAATCGTATGCGCGAATCCACCGTTCCAATCTGATCAATTTCGGGATTCTCCCTCTGACTTTTAAGGACCCGGATGAGTTTCAAAAAGTTAAACAAGGAGATCGCCTTAGAATCAACAACGTTCGAGAGGGACTCAGAGTGAACGGTCTGCTTAAGGTTGAAAATACCACGCAACAGAGAATCTTTGAAGTCCACCATGGATTAAATCAGAGGGAAATTGAGATCTTGCTGGCAGGGGGATTGCTGAATTATACCCGTAACCGCTCGAAAGTTCGGAGTTCACCCTGAACTGCGTTGAGTTCAGGGCTGCCCCGTACCCTACATGGTGCGGGGCGGAATGCGAAATCCAACCGATGAAGATTCAGAATCTACACTCGCCCCCCTTTAGCAAAGGGGGGCGTGAAAAAATCGGGAGAGTCGGTCGAGCGGAGATATCTCCAAAGTTTTAGAATCACGGTCTTTGTAAGGAATAGGTCACAGCGCTCTGCAAGTGGACGGGAATGATTCAAATTTTTCATTGTCAGTAGTTCTTCGTAGAAAGGTACCGCTCTAAAACTTCTCCAATATCCCCTCTCGCCCTCCGTGAGAATCGATTTTTTCACAGCCTCAGGGGGTTGAGGGGACTTAAGATTTTAATGTCTTAGGGAGTCATTTGGATGGAAGAGAAAATTGACTTTAAGAATATTGGGCTCCGAGGGGTGAAAGTAGCAGATACCCGGATCTCAGATGTCGATGGGGAGAAAGGGATTCTGATCTATCGAGGATTCAATATTGTTGACCTTGCTAGATCCTCGACATTTGAAGAGGTTTCTTTCCTTCTTCTCAATGACCGTCTGCCGACCCGAGAGGAATTGAAGGTTTTTCAGAAGACTCTGGTTTCTGAAAGAGAGATTCCGGAACCCGTTCTCGATTTTATGAAAGGACTTCCGCCTTCCGCCCATCCCATGGATGTGCTTCAGGCGTCTGTTCCCCTTCTGGGAAGTTATGATCCTCAATTGCATGACGAGACCAGGGATGCCAATTTAAAAAAAGCAACCCGGCTCATTGCAAAACTTCCCACGATCGTTGCTGCATGGGATCGGATTCGAAAAGGTCTTGAACCGGTTCCTCTGTACACTGAACTCAGCCATGCAGGAGGCTTCTTATATTTGTTAAATGGAAATGTCCCCGACTCAGAAACAGCGCGGGATTTCGATATCTGTCTCATCCTCCATGCTGAGCATTCCTTTAATGCCTCCACTTTTGCAGGAAGGGAGGTTGCCTCTACCCATGCCCATATGTACGCCTCGATCGCAGCTGCCATCGGAGCCCTCTCAGGAGAGCTTCATGGAGGGGCGAACAGTGAAGTGATGAGGATGCTTCTTGATGTCGGAGGGGCGGACCGGGTGAAGTCATGGGTAGCTGAGAAACTACAGAGAGGAGGAAAGATCATGGGAATGGGCCATGCGGTTTATCGCACCGAAGATCCCAGGGCGACCATCCTCCGGGAGATCTGTGAACGACTGGCCCTTCGAACCGGAGATCGGCGCTGGTACGACCTGACAAGCGCCATTGAAGCTGCCACCCAAAAAGAGTTCCGGAAGACGAAGGGGAAAGAGATCTATGCCAACGTCGATTTTTATAGCGCCTCGGTCTATCATATGATGGGCATTCCAACCGATCTCTTCACGGCTGTCTTTGCTATCTCACGGATTTCAGGATGGGCTGCCCACATCGTGGAAGAGAAGTTTGCAGAGGCCCAACCCAAGCCCGAACTCTACCGACCTGATGCAGATTATATAGGAACCTATTGCGGTCCTCAATCCTGCGAATATATTCCAATCGAGAAACGATCCTCATGATCCTTAAGCATGACATTGTTATTGTGGGAGCGGGTCTGGCTGGCCTTCGAGCCGCTGTGGAGTGTGCTGGCAAAACAGACATAGCTATCGTGAGTAAAGTCCTTCCTACGCGCTCTCATTCGGGTGCAGCCCAGGGAGGGATCACGGCTCCCCTCGGCAATGAAGAAGAGGACCGCTGGGAGTGGTATTTCTTCGATACGGTAAAGGGAGGGGACTACTTGGGTGACCAGGATGCGATCGAAGTTCTCGTCAGAGATGCCGCTCGTGCCGTTTATGAACTGGAACATATGGGTGTACCGTTCAGCCGGACACCAGAAGGAAAGATCGCTCAACGAAATTTCGGAGGACACACGAGGGATTACGGCAAGAAGCCCGTGAAGAGGGCCTGTTATGCAGCAGATCATACAGGAAGGGTTGTCCTCGACACCCTCTACGATCAATGCCTGCGCCATGAGGTGAAATTCTATCCAGAACATTATGTTCTCTCTCTCGTTTTTGAGGAAGGGAGATGTGTGGGATTAATCGTCTATGATCTTGCCTCAGGAAAGCTCCATCTGCTTCAGGCGAAAGCTGTGCTTCTGGCCACAGGCGGATGTGGCAAACTATACAGAACTACCTCCAATAGTAATGCTACCACCGGAGAGATGTTCAATCTGGCCTACCAGCAAGGGATTCCATTGGAGGATATCGAGTTCGTCCAGTTTCATCCCACAGGTCTTTACCCTTTGGGAATTCTGGTGAGCGAAGCAGCACGAGGGGAAGGCGGGATTTTGAGAAATAGACTAGGAGAGCGATTTATGGAACGGTACGCTCCCACGGTAAAAGATCTGGCTGCCAGGGATGTTGTCTCCCGTGCCATCCTTACCGAGATTCGGGAAGGGAGAGGAATCGGAGGAAAGGATTATGTCCATCTCGACCTGACCCATTTTGGAGAGGAGAAGATTTCAAAGAAGCTCTGGGAGATTGCTTCCTTTGTCAGAAACTACCTGGGGATCGATCCGGTTTACGAGCCGATTCCCGTCCAGCCAACCTGTCATTACATCATGGGAGGAATTCCAACCGATTTGAATGGTAGGGTCCTGGCCGATGAGGAAGGGTCTGTTGTCCCTGGGTTATATGCCGCTGGAGAATGTGCCTGCGTATCGGTCCATGGCGCTAATCGACTTGGCTGTAATTCTCTCCTCGATTTGCTCGTGTTCGGACGGAGAAGCGGGTTGGCCATGGTGGAAAAGGTGAAACAGGTTGGACACCCATCGGTCCCAAGCAATTCTCTTAGGGCCGTGGAGGAAAAGATTCATCAATTACTGAGTCACAAGGGTCACGAGAAGATCGGTCCTATTCGGAAGAGGATGCAGGCTGTGATGATGGAATACGGATCGGCCTTTCGAAATGAAGAAGGCTTAAGGAAGGGAATAGAGGAAATCCGATCCCTGAGGGATCGTTATCGAAATATTGAACTATTGAATAAAGGGGAAGTCTTCAATTTTGAATTGATGGAGGCGATCGAGCTAGGCCATCAAATCGATCTCTCAGAGGTCATTCTTTTTAGTGCTCTCCATCGGAAAGAGAGTCGGGGAGCTCACTATCGGGAAGATTTTCCTACGAGGTCGGATCAAGATTTTCTGAAACATACGCTTGTCTTCCAAAGCGCAGAAGGGCCAGACGTAAGGTATAAACCGGTGAGAATCGTACGGTTCCAACCGGAAGCAAGAGTCTATTAACTCCGTTTCCCCGTGCTGCAGTAAGAGAATTGTTTAACGGCAGCACAGCAACACTGCATAACTGCAGCACATAGTGAGGGGTATTCGATGCTCATCAAATTGAAGATCTTTCGTTACGATCCACAAAAAGATAAAGAGCCATACTACCAGAAGTTCGAGGTCGAAGCAGACCCAATGGAAAGGCTTCTCGATTGCCTGAATCGAATTCGATGGGAACAGGACCCAAGCTTGTCCTTCCGATGGTCCTGCGGACATGGGGTTTGCGGATCAGACGGCATGAGGATCAATGGGATCTGCGGCCTTCCGTGTCAAAAGTTGGTCAGAGATTTTGAAGAAGAGGTTCTCATCGAGCCCCTACCAGTCTTTAAGGTTATCAAGGATTTGATTGTCGATCTCACTCCCTTCTTTGAAAGATATCATTCGATCAAACCTTATTTGATGACAAAAACCCATCCGCCCGATCAGGAGCGAATCCAGCTGCCAGAACAGCACCTCCAGTTCGAAGAGGCCATTCGTTGTATCCTCTGTGCTTGTTGTACGGCCTCGTGTCCCATCAATCAGAACAAAGAGACAGAGAAATATGTCGGTCCTGCTGCTCTCGTCCGGGCGTTTCGATATCTCTTCGATTCAAGGGATAATGCTTCAGAGGAAAGGATGGCCCTGCTAGACCAAAAGAATGGAGCCTGGGGTTGCCAGACTCTGGGGAAGTGCACGGAAGTCTGTCCGAAGGAGATCCCCGTCACTAAACAGATAGGTAGGATTAAAAAACGGATCTATGATGCCAACAAGACGTGAGGCTCCTGTCTTCCCTCTAGGAAAATAACCTTCCCAAACAAATCGGGTGAAAATTAGACTTAAACCTCCGACTTTTCGCCTGATTTCACGCATATCGATCTACCTTGACAGTAGTTTTCCCATGAATTACCCGTTGACAAATATTTTTGAGAGATATAGAGATATAAAGTGCGTTGTATTACAGACCCGTTATAAAAAAAAGATGTTGTCGTACAGTAGCTAACAAACGCCGACCCCAATAGCCGGTAATAATCTGAGGGGATGGATGAAGTTTGAAAGGAGGTGATAGAGGGTCGGACTTGTGGTCCGGACGAGATAGGAGTTGTTTAGGTTTACAACGTTACACACATAAAGGAGGAGGAACCATGTCTAGAAAAAGAATGTATTACGTCGTTGTCGCGCTCAGTATTTGCCTGGTTTTGGGCGTATCATTCTTCAATGCCAGCGTGGCTGGGGCGAAAAAGATCACCCTTAAAGCCATTAGCGCCTGGGACAAACAACATACAGGCGTTGTTGGAGATTATCTGCCCTACATCAAGCGGGCCAATGAAATGCTTCAAGCAAAATATCCCGGTGAGGTTGAAATTAAATATATCGGGGGCCCTGAAGCCATTCCAACCAAAGATCAGCCCGAAGCTCTCAGAGCGGGGACAGTAGATATGTATTACGGCACGGCGGCATATTATGCAGGTATCGCGCCGGCAGCCAATTGCACGAAGCTGTCACAACTCACCTCACAGGAAGAAAAGGATGTCGGGGCTGATGCTATTTTTGATAAGATGCATCGGGAAAAGTTAAACGCGACGTATCTGGGCGCATTAGGTAGCCAGCTGCCGTTTCAACTGTACACCGTCAAAAAAATTACCAAAGTGGATCAGTTAAAAGGTTTAAAAATTCGTACATCTCCCATGTATGTCGATTTTCTCAAAGCGCTCGGAGCCACGCCGATTTCAACAAGCCCTGGTGACGTCTATCAGGCCCTGGAACGGGGCGTTGTTGATGGTTTGATGTGGCCATTGGTCAGCATAAGAGGCTATGGTTGGCAAGAGGTTGCGAAATACGTCGTGGGCCCTAGCTTTTATAAGGTGTCTCACCCGCTTCTGATGAATGCCAAAAAATGGGACTCACTCCCGAAGCATATCCAGGAAGTGCTCATGGAAGCCTTGCGATTGGAAGTTATCGCCATCGATAAAAGAACCGCCGACGAGATCGCCAATGAGTATAAGCTATTGCTTATAGCCGGCATGGAAATTATCAAGTTCACGTCTGCAGAGACGAAAAAATATCTTGATATGGCCTATGATGAAGGATGGAAGGGCCAGCTCAAAATGGAGCAGGAATATACTAGCAAATTACGCAAACTGCTAACTAAATAGCTGGTGGCCTGCCGGTGGAATTCCCTGTACATAGTGCGGGGAATTCCACCCTATGGCATAACGCTCTCCAGGTATCCTTGCCTTTAGGACTTCTTCGTTGGGGAGATTCGAGAACTATTGGGAGAGGGGTATGGCCACAAGGGATGGTAGGATGCGAAAGAAAGGTTTTGATTCCATCATTGAATTCCTGACGTATATAGCCGGTATTATCATTTTGGCTGTAACGTTTAGTGTTTCCTGGACAGCGGTGATGCGGTATTTGGGTTTCCGGCAGCCACTCTGGACGTTTCAGTTTACGGAGTATGCCCTGTTGTGGTTCACTTTCCTGGCTGCTGCATGGCTCCTGAGAGAAGGGGGGCATATCAGTATCGATACTGTTGTCTCGCGGCTTCCTACGAAGACACGCAGGCTCGTGGAAACAATTAATGATATCTTAGGATTTATAGTCTCCGTCATCATCTTTTTATTCGGTACGCTCCATACCATCGACCTCTTGCAACGGGGGGTCATGGAGGTAAAGGGGGCAACCGTTCCAAAATTTCCGCTTTTTCTCATCATCCCCCTCGGGGGTCTGGCCCTTTCCATTCAGTTTGGTCGACAATTCATTACAAAAATTAGATCAAAATCCGGCCATGGAGAGAATCACGGAGAGGACCTTTCGAAAACCCCTCCGTAAGATAGTGTAACCAGGAGATACAGATGGAGTGGTGGGCGATATTGTTGTCTTTAATCGGGGGCTTGATATTCTTCCTTGCACTGGGGCTCCCCATCGCTTTTGCATTTCTCCTGATTAATTTCATCGGGGCCTATATCTTTATGGGAGGGCTGGATGGCCTGAGCCTTTCTGTACAACAGATATTTACATCCCTCGTAAGCTTCTCATTAGCCCCAATCCCTCTTTTTGTTTTTATGGGTGAGTTGATGCTTCATTCAGGCATGGCAAAGCGCACCCTTGATGTGTTTGACAAGTTAATAGGAAAGCTCCCGGGTAGGCTGAGTCTGATTGTCATCACGGGAGGCGCCCTGTTTTCAACCTTGAGCGGGTCTACCATTGCCAATACAGCTATGCTTGGGGAAATCATGGTGCCTGAAATGAAGGAACGTGGTTATAAGAATCCCATGATACTGGGTCCTATCGTGGGGGTCGGCGGACTGGCCATGCTCATTCCGCCGAGCGCTCTGGCGGTTGTGTATGCAAGCCTCGCGCAGATTTCTGTGGGAAAGGTGCTGATCGCAGGGGCTATCCCCGGTTTTATGCTGGCTGTGCTCTATTCCCTTTATGTCGTCGGGAGATCTCACATCAGCCCGTCACTCGCCCCTGCCTATGATGTAGCGCATCACACGCTTTCGGAGAAGGTTTCGGATTTTGCTAAATACGTTCTGCCTCTTGGGTTTATTTTTTTTCTTGTCCTCGGTGTTATTTTTCTCGGCATTGCGACACCAACTGAAGCAGCATCCACAGGTGCTTTAGGTTCGATTATTCTAGCATGTTGCTACAAAAAATTTAATGTAACCGTTTTGCAAAAGTCCATTAAAGGAACTCTTAAAGTCTCGGTGATGGCCTTCATGATTATTTCCGCTTCCATGACCTATAGCAGTATTCTGGCTTTCACGGGGTCCACGATGGGACTGGTGAATCTTATCACCGGCCTTGAAATGTCCAGGATTTTTGTCATCATCGGCATGATGGTGATACTGATGATTCTGGGAACCTTCATGGAGCAGGTCTCCATGATGATGATCACGATTCCCATTTTCATGCCTGTCATCCAAGGCCTTGGGTTTGACCCAATCTGGTTTGCTATTCTCATGCTCCTCAACTTGGAGATGGCCTTATCAACGCCACCTTTCGGGATGCTATTGTTTGTCATGAAGGGGTCAGCGCCACCGGACACGAGCCTTGGCGAAATCTGTAAGGCGGCCTTACCCTTTCTCGGCTGTGACCTCATCGTCATGGTACTTATTATCGCTTTCCCATCAATCCCCCTGTATTTACCCAGTTTGATGTAGAGAGTTCAAAATTAAAGCATGGGTCTGCCCGATTGAGTGGATATGTGTATTGAGCATGGAGTCTTGGTTATAAAGAGGATGACTGGTAACCACTGCTGATTTTGGCGCTAGACCTATCATAAGGAAGTGAAAATGGAGGGAAAAAATCAATTTGGCGAAGATATTGTTTTTATTGAATCACGTGCAGCCGCCCAATCTTTGAAGAATTTTTGGACAAGGATGGCGAGTACCTATGGTTGTATTCAGGTGATCCTGTCTCAAAATTATTTAATAATAAAACCTCGACGGTTAGTTGCTTGGTTGATTGATTTGTTAGAATTAGATCTGGATCATACGATTCTAATAAACCAAATTCATTCTATCGAAGAAAAAGGAAATTGGATGGGTCATAAAAAGCTCCAGCTCTCTTTTACAAACAACAAAGGAGAGCAAAGAGAGATACTCTTATATTTAAGAAAACATGAAGTTTTTCTTAATAGAATAAGAAGAGAGTTAAAGGAACCATACTAATTTATCCATAGAACCCTGCTGATTTACCCATCCTCCCTGGTCAACCGTACAGAATCAAAAATTGGTTTGAAATTGTAGAGTCTTATGTAAGATAATGATGGAGGCCAGATCATTGCGATCCTCAAAAGATGAAGGATGCCTTCATAACTATTCACGGACACTTCTACCAACCTCCTCGGGAGAATGCTTGGCTTGAATCGATTGAGGCTGAGGAGAGCGCTCATCCTTTTCACGACTGGAATGAACGGATCACCTTTGAGTGTTATCGGCCAAATGCTCATGCCCGGATCGTCGATGGTAGAAGAAAGATCCTCGATATTCACAACAATTACTCCTGCATCAGTTTCAATTTCGGTCCCACCCTCCTCTCCTGGTTGGAAGAGAAGTTTTCCTCTGTCTATCAGAAGGTGTTCGAGGCCGATCGGGAAGGGTTCAAGCAATTCGGTCATGGAAATGCCATGGCTCAGGCCTACAATCACGTCATCATGCCTTTGGCCAATGAGAGGGATAAAGAGACCGAGGTGCTGTGGGGAATAGCTGACTTTGAGAAACGATTCCATCGAAAGCCAGAGGCGATGTGGCTTCCTGAGACGGCTGTGGACTATCCCACCCTTCGAGTTCTGGTCAAAAACGGAATGCAATATCTCATCCTAAGTCCTTTTCAAGCTCTGAGGACAAGACCATTTGGAGGAAGGAAGTGGACGGATGTCTCTCAGGGAAAGATCGATCCGACCCAAGCCTATCGGTGTTTTATCAAAGACCCGTCAGGGAAAAAGCTTCCAGATAAATTTATCGATATCTTCTTTTACGATGGGAGCATCTCGAATCAAGTGAGTTTTGGAGATCTCTTAAAAGATGGTAATGGCTTTTGTGATAGGTTCTTAAAGGCTTGTCAATCGTCGAAGAAGAGACCCCAATTGATTCATATTGCTACAGATGGGGAGACCTATGGGCATCATAAGAAATTCGGAGACATGGCTCTGGCCTATGCTTTAGAAGAAGGGTTTCCTTCCGTTGGATTCGAACTGATCAATTACGGCGCTTTCTTGAAACGGTTTCCTCCTGTGTATGAAGTGGAGATTGACGAGGGGCCTAAAGGGGAGGGGACTTCCTGGAGTTGTGCCCATGGCGTGGGGAGGTGGAAGGAGGATTGTGGTTGTAGCACAGGAGGAAGGCCAGGATGGAACCAGAAATGGAGGAAACCCCTCCGAGAGGCTCTTGACCTTCTAAGGGATGAACTTCGTTCTGTCTTTGAGGGAGAAGGTAAAAAGATTTTTGAGAATGCATGGGAGGCAAGAAATGGCTATATTGAAGTGATCTTGGATCGTTCGCGTGACAAGATGAAGCGTTTTTTTGAAAAATATGGGTGTGAGGGTCTCGATGAGAAGGGAAGGATCCGAGCTCTCAAACTCCTTGAGATGCAGAGACACGCCTTATTGATGTATACGAGTTGTGGCTGGTTCTTTGCCGATCTAGCGGGACTGGAGACCCTTCAAATTCTTCACTATGCAGCCAGAGCGATTGAGTTGGCTGAAGAGCTAACCGGCCAAGGGATTGAAGAAAAATTTATTAAGAAAATTTCCGAGGGAAGGAGCAACATTCCAAAGATGGGAAACGGGAGCCAAATATATCAAAACCTCGTGAAACCCAGGTCTGTTACTTTGGAAAAGGTGGTGAACCATTTCGCAATCTCGTCTCTTTTTGCTGGGGAAGAAAGGGAGAGAAAGATCTTCTCCTATCGGGTGGAGAGGTTAAATTATGAGAAGCAAGAGGAGGATGATAGCCTCCTCGTCCTGGGCCATGTGAAGGTGAATTCTGAAATCATCCCTGACCCAAAGGAGTTTTTCTTCGGGATGATAAATTCTAGAAAGGAAGTCTTTCAGACTTGGGTGTCTGAAGGCATAGGTGGCCTCAAATTCGAGGCATTGAGGGAGAGGAGTTTCGAGAGCCTCGGGAAGAGTGAGGAGGAAAAGGCCAAGGTTCTCACTTCGCTTCTTGGAAATCGTATCTTGACTATCCGTGATACGTTCAAGGAGGAGAGGCAAGCGATCTTTCAGAAATTGATTAGGAAAGAGTATGACGAACATTATCAGATCTACGCGGACCTATTTGACAGGACCAAGACGGTCATTGAGGCCCTCGCCAAAGAAGGTCTGGAAATCCCTTTTGAAATCCGTGTGGCGGCTGAGGTGACGCTGAGCGATCGTCTATTGAGCGAAGTGAAGACATTGAGAAGCGATTACAAGAAGACAATCGAGAGAGGAGAAATTGACCGAATCGTTGAAGAGGCAAGGGAGCACGGTTTTCATCTGCAAGTACAAGAACCCCTGTTGGTGTTGAATGAGATGCTAAAGGAGAGGATGGGGCTCCTTCGGAAATCAAAGGAGTCGAATCTTACGTTTCAGGAAGAGCAGATTGAAGAGATCATCGCCCTTCTCGATCTCTCCCAGAAATGGGGTTTCGAACTTTCAAAAGAGGAGGCCCAGGACTTGATGGTTGAGGTGCTGGAAGAATATGTTGGAAGGCTGGAGAAGAGCTGGTGGGGGGATGGAAGTGAAAGATCCTTTCCCTCCAATTTAGTCATCTTGGCGGAAAAGTTGGATTTCAATGTGGAGAAGTTTTCAAAGATGGTCGGTATGCCTGTTTCAATGGGCGCATCCTAACTTTCTTATCTATAAGCCTTACCTCTAAATACAACATTTTTTTCAACAAAATACAGAATACGCCCTATTTATTTTGTCGAGCGTCCCCAGTAACCTAAAACATGTATGTGGGAAGAGAAGATCAAAGGAGAGGAAATTTTTATCTATGTAAGAATTTAAAAAAATTTTCACCGCGACGAAATTTATGGTATACAGAAATACTTAGATCCATTTTCTTTTTAACAGAAGGAATTTAAGATAAAGAGAAAAGAGTATGGGACTGGCACTGGCTGAGAAGATACTAAGTGAGCACTTCGGGAAAGAGGTAAAAGCCGGGGAGATTGCTGTCGTCAAAGTCGATCTTGGTTACACCCAGGACGGGACAGGCCCTTTGGCTGTGAGAAAGATCCAGGAGATGGGCTTTGAGAAGGTTTATGCTCCTCAAAAAACGATCTTCTTCTTTGACCATGCCTCGCCCAGCCCCAGGTTCGAGCTCAGCAATGACCATTCCTTTCTAAGAGATTTCGCGAACAAGACTGGGATTCAAATTTCGGATATCGGTTTCGGCATCTCCCATCAGGTCGTGGCTGAAAAGTGGGTAAAGCCAGGCGATGTTGTGGTTGGGGCCGATTCCCATACCTGTACGGGGGGTGCGCTCGGTGCCTTTGCCACCGGGGTAGGTTCGACCGATGCAGCCGTAGCTATCGCCCTTGGCAAGATCTGGTTGAGGGTGCCGGAGACGATCCGGGTCGTCGTGGAGGGGAGGCTTCCCGAAGGGGTTTATGGAAAGGACATCATTCTCCATCTCATCGGGAATATTGGGGCAGCCGGAGGGACTTACAAGGCATTGGAATTTTCTGGAGATACGATTGAGGGTCTCGAAATGGCCGGCCGAATGACCATTGCCAACATGGCGGTAGAAGCGGGGGCGAAGGTGGGGCTCTTTCCTTCGGATGAGATCACTCGGGAATGGCTTACTCGCATGGGACGGCCTCAGGATTTCAAGAGAATGCTTCCTGATACGGATGCCGATTACGAAAAGACGGTGAAGATCGATGCGACCAAGTTGAAGCCCACGATCGCCTGTCCCCATCAGGTAGATAATACAAAGACCATTAATTAAGTAGGAGAGGTAAGAGTGGATCAGGTTTATCTCGGAACTTCCTGCAATGGCCGATTGGAGAACCTCCACATTGCTGCCGGAATATTAAAAGGAAGAAAGATCTATTCTAAAACGCGAATGATCGTCACCCCTGGTTCTCAACTTGTTTACAGGGAGGCGCTGAAGGATGGGACCATGGAGGTTTTGATTGAGGCAGGGGCTCTGGTCACGTCTGCAGGATGCGGGGCATGCGTGGGGTTTCACGAAGGCGTCCTTGGAGATGGGGAGGTCTGTTTAGCCACTCAGCCAAGGAACTTCAAGGGGAGGATGGGAAGCCCGAAGTCATACATCTACCTAGGTTCTCCAGCCGTTGCCGCAGCCACGGCCATCGAAGGCAAGATCGCTGACCCGAGAAAATATCTGTGAGGGGGTTAAGGAGAAATCCTATGAAGGGGAAGGCTTGGAAGTTTGGGGACGCCATCAGTACAGACCATATCATCCCCGGCCGCTATTTCTACCTGAGATCCAATCTTCCTGAACTTTCCAAACACATTCTTGAATACGAGAGACCGGGGTTTTCCGAAATCGTCTCAGCAGGTGACTTCGTCGTTGCCGGTCATAACTTCGGCCTTGGTTCCAGTCGCGAACATGCTGCACTTGTGATCAAGCTAAACGGTATTCAGGCTGTTTTGGCGAAGAGTTTTGCCCGGATCTTTTATCGGAACAGTTTCAATAATGGCCTCCCTGCGATCCTATGCGATACGGATCGGATCATGGAAGGAGATGAATTGGAACTCTTCATCGATGAAGGGAGAATCACTAACCATACACGAAATGAGACACTTACCTTTTCAGCTCTTCCACCGGTCATGAAGAGAATTCTAAGTGACAGCGGGTTGGTGGAGCACGTCAAAAAATACAAAGACTTGAAGCTTACAGAATAAAAAATGCGGGGTGGGAGGACGCGGAGATACCGGAACAGGAAGATAGGGAAATAAGGCGATGGGGTGATAGGGGAGAATATAATACATTTAGTTGTTTGCAGACACGAACGACTGGAATAGTCACGTTTCTTGAAAGAAAGGGGGTGAATTTATGGAATGGTTGAAATCTTTAGGCAGTTTAATCGGAAGAATTCTCGTGGTTTTAATCTTTCTAAATTCCGGAATTGGGAAGATCGGCAATTTCGAGGGGACGGCTCAATATATGGCCCAATATGGGATGCCCTTGACCTCCTTCTTCCTTTTTGGCGCTATCATCTTTGAGCTGATAGGAAGTATCACGGTGATATTAGGTTATCTTACAAGGTTGGGGGCACTACTGCTGATCATCTTCTTAATCCCGACAACCCTTATCTTCCATACCCATTTTTCCGATCAAATCCAGGTAATCATGTTTATGAAGAACGTGAGCATGTTAGGGGGGTGTCTCATCCTTCTCGGAATGGGACCGGGTCGATTTAGCTTAGATTATCTATTCAGACGTAGGAAGAAGATTGGATGAATTTAAAGCCTTCAAAGATTTGGTGGAAGGCTTTCCGTTTTCATTATGCCTCTGCCAGTTTCATGCCGGGCATTCTGGGAGGAATGATTGCCTGGACGATAGACAGGCAATTCCATCCGGGATACTTTCTTCTGGTGATGCTGGGCCTGATCCTCAATCATCTTGCTTTAAATATGACCGATGACTACTACGACTTCCGCCATTTGGTCGATGCATTTACCACGGAAGGGAAAAATCCTTATGCCGGCGGAAGTGGGACACTGTCCGCCGGTTTGATTCAGCCCAAGGAGATGCGTCAGGTCTTTACGGCCTTTTACGTGATTGCCATCGGCATCGGCCTGTTCTTGGGGGTGATGAGAGGAACTTTCGTCTTCTTTCTCTTGGCCTTCGGTTTTTTCTGCGCTTTCTTTTATACGGCCCCACCCATTCGATTTGGTTACAGAGGACTGGGTGAGATCGCCCAGCTTCTATGTTTTGGGCCAGGGATTGGCCTTGGAGCCTATTATATACAAACCCAGAAAATCTCCTGGGAGGCCTTCTGGGGAACCCTTCCCTTTGGGATTATGCTCTTTTCAATGATCACCATCAATGAGATCCCGGATTACCGTGAGGACCGCGAGGGGGGAAAGCTGAATCTCGTGGCCCGGTTCGGTAGGAAGGCAGGGGTCTGGTTATTCACCGTGAGCCTCCTTTCTGCTTATGGTGCGATATTGGTTGGAATTCTTCTAAAGAAGATTCCCCCTCTTGGATTGATCTCCTTTTTGACGCTTCCGATCGCTTTCAAGACCATTTCCATTCTAAGAAGGTACTATCAGGAACCCACGAAGATGTCCCCTGCAAACCTGGGGATGATATGCGTCCATAATTTCACAGCGATCCTTCTCATCATTGCCTATTTTATTGCGGGGTTCAGATCCGATGCCCTGATTTCATCCTTCCTCCCTGCAATCGTTTTAGTGATCGTTTATTTTCCCGTTGCAGGGTTAATTGGGAATGCGGTGTTGAGAGGGAGAAGTGGTGAATCCACAAAGATGACTGCTCGGACATGAAAGGATGGGAAAAAAGATGGTAGGGTCCGCTCTCTGAGCGGACCTTTGACCGCTTAAAGAAAGGAGGAATATCAGATGTCAAAAGAAGAATCTTACCTGTTGGGATTCACGGGCGCAGAGTGACCCCACTGTCACAAGATGAATCCTCTCGTGGAGAGGTTAGAGGATGAGACGGGCCTGAAAGTGGAGCAACTCGAGGTCTGGCATAACGACGCCAATGCCAAATTAATGAGAGAATATGATAAGGGGTATTGTGGGGGTGTTCCGTTCTTCTACAATAAGAAGACCGGAAAGTGGATCTGCGGCTCGGTCGACTATGAACGGTTGAAGAAATGGGCAATGGAATAACAAAGATCAATTTCAGACGCGCGCCTCGAAGACCCTGACCTAATTCTCTCAGAAACCTAAGGACAGATGAACGGAACTTTGTGAGCCCAATCATTTAATATATTTAGAAGAAATCATAATTTCGAAGGGAGCTGGTGATGAAAAGAATCTATCGTTCAGAAGAAGATAAAAAGATCGCCGGCATTTTAGGCGGACTCGGTGAGATGTTTGAGATCGATCCTACTTTACTCAGACTTGCATTTGTTTTTATTGGCTTGGCTACCGGGATTATTCCTATTTCGGTCGCTTATCTCGCTGGTTGGATCATTATACCTAAGGGCAAAAAACCAATGACGGGAAGACCAGTCTAGACAACCTCATTTCAAATGGATATCAAAAAAAGTTTTCTTTGATTTTTCCATTCGGAAAAAATAGAATCCCGTCTTAGACGATCTCCATTCTGAAACAGTCGACCTCCGATGATCATCTACTTTGGAGTCACTCTCTTTCTTAGCGCTTTCCTCTTATTCTGGGTTCAGCCTATGATCGCGAAGATCATCCTTCCCATGCTAGGCGGAGCCCCATCGGTGTGGAATACCTGTATGGTCTTTTACCAAGCGGCTTTACTTGGGGGCTATGTGTACACCCATTTAGCCATCAAATGGTTTGGCGTACGCCGCCAATCCATTCTTCATCTCGGCCTTTTCCTATTGAGTCTCTTATTGCTGCCTATCGGAATTCCTGCTGGCCTGACTCCTCCCCCTGAGACAAACCCTGTACCGTGGCTATTCATGTTGCTAATCCTCTCCGTAGGATTTCCTTTCTTTATGACTTCTGCTACAGCTCCCATGCTTCAAAAGTGGTTTAGCTATACCGGCCACCCCGCAGGCAAAGACCCTTATTTTCTTTATGGGGCGAGCAACTTCGGAAGCCTGGTTGCCCTAATCGGTTATCCCATTCTGATTGAGCCATACTTACGCCTTGTCGGTCAGACAAAGATGTGGACTCTTGGCTATATCGTATTGATACTCCTGATTTTGGGTTGCTCGGTGATGTTGTGGCGATCCCCTCTTTCTGCCACCCGAGGTATAAATTATTCAGAAGCTCCTTCCTTGATTGCATCAAACGATGGGTATCTCACGGTGAGTCGGCGAATACGTTGGCTTCTTCTGTCATTTTGTCCTTCGAGCCTGTTGTTAGGAGTGACTAGTCATATCACCACGGATATCGTAGCTATTCCTCTTTTCTGGGTAATTCCACTGGCCATTTATCTCCTCACCTTTGTCCTCGTTTTTAGCCGCAAACCTATTGTCTCCCATCATCGAATGGTCTGGCTACAACCTTTTTTAATCTTACCGCTGGCGGTGTTATTTTGGAGCTTGGGCACAGCATGGGTACTTTTCCCACTCCATTTACTTGCTTTTTTTGTGACCGCGATGGTCTGTCACGGCGAACTGGCCCGGAGCCGTCCGCCAACCCATCAGCTCACTGAGTTTTATCTCTACCTCTCGATAGGGGGCGTGTTAGGGGGGATTTTCAATGCTCTTGTGGCACCTATGGTCTTCAATAGAGTCGCAGAATATCCGCTGATCCTCGTACTTGCCTGTCTGCTCCGACCCAAGATGGTTACGGAGAAATCAAAACGTTATAACTTCTGGTTGGATCTAGGCCTACCATTAACCATGGCTGCGTGCATTGCGGGTCTGGTATACATATTACAAATACAGGCATTTTCTTTCGGTGAGAGAATCATGGCTATAGAGGTATTGGTCATTCCAGGTCTGGCAGCTGTGTTCTGTTACAGTTTCCGTTTCCGGCCAGTTCGGTTCGGTCTGGGGTTCGGGGCTATTATTTTAACGAGCACCTTGGCCACCGACCAGGGAAGTAACGTATTGCACAGTGAGCGAAGTTTCTTTGGTGTTCTCCAGGTCAAACGAGAGAGCACAAAGGGAAGGGGAGAAGTTCACAAGCTTATCCATGGGACAACGTTGCATGGAGTGCAAAGCATTGATCCAGCCTTGCGTCGAGAGCCGTTGAGCTATTTTCACCGAGATGGGCCAATTGGCCAAGTCTTTGCTGTATTGCCTGCAAAATATGACAAGGGACGTATTGCTGTGGTTGGCCTCGGTGCTGGAACAATGGCTTGCTATGCTAAGATGCGTCAACATTGGACATTTTATGAAATTGATCCGGTGATAGAACGTATCGCCCGGGATCCACAATACTTTACTTTTTTGAAAGATTGCTCTGCCCCGGTGGATGTGATTCTGGGGGATGCCAGGCTCTCACTGGCAAAGGCTCCTAATCAATACTATGATCTGATCGCCATCGATGCTTTCAATTCAGACGCCATACCTATTCATCTGATCACTCGAGAGGCGATCCGTCTCTACCTCGCTAAACTTGTGGATTCGGGAATTTTGGCCTTTCATATCAGCAATAAGTTCCTCGACCTTAAACCTGTTCTGGGCAATTTGGCAAAGGAAGAAGGTCTGATAGGACTTGTCCGAGAAATGCCAGGAAGCGAAGCGGAGCTTAAAGCTCATAAGCATCCGTCCACATGGGCAGTCATGGCACGCCATGAGGCTGATCTCCATCAGCTGGCTACGGGCTATCGCTGGGAACCATTAACAGGTGCATCTAAGGTTGGAATATGGACCGATGATTTCTCGAATGTTATAAGTGTGATAAAGTGGGTGCCCCGTTTAATCTTAAAGAGTGACTATTAATGAAAGACATGGGGACAGGCTAACACTCATCATAGAATAATTTAGATGTTCCCGGAATTCTTAGAGCGCATTTTACAATTTTCTTGGAGGGTTTTATGAGGGAAACAGAGTGCTATCCTCTTGATCAACCAATAGAACAACCTAAGACGACCAGCTGTTGACCCCCAAGCGTAAAGGCTCAGTCGAGCCTTCCAAGTTTAGAACAGCCCTTTGTGATCGGGTCAATTGGGACCCTCGTCGGCCCTGTTCCAAAGGTTTCTTCATCACTGACCTGGACAGATCGTTTAGGGACTTTTAAAGCTCGCTGGGGAATAGGCCGTATGAACTACACAATCGACTCCGGTCTCTATGCCCTGGGGATACCAGATTCGCAGTCCCCAGTCTTGGTTACGGCTAACTACAAAATGAGCTTTGACAAGCTGCGAGAGGCACTACCGGGCCGGAATCTCTGGATACTCGTCCTCGATACGAAAGGCATTAATGTGTGGTGCGCTTCGGGTAAAGGGACCTTCGGGACGGATGAACTTGTTGGTAGGATTGAGTCGAGTGGGCTAAGCCAGATCGTGTCTCATCGGGAAATGATTTTGCCTCAATTGTCAGGGCCTGGAGTAGCAGCCCATCAAGTCAAAAAGTTATCTGGCTTTAAGGTTATCTATGGCCCCATCCGGTCAAAAGATCTGCCAGCGTTTCTGGACAATGGGCTCGAGGCAACACCCGAGATGAGGCTTAAGACCTTTCCAACCTGGGATCGAATCGTATTGATCCCGATGGAGCTTGTGCAGGCCCTAAGGGCAGGTGTCATTATTATTCTAATTCTGTTTATTCTATCTTTTCTTGGAAATTCAGGAGAGGGTTGGGCAAATGCCTTGAGCCATGGCCTCTTTTCTGCTCTGGCTATCCTGGCCGCTATTCTGGTAGGTGTTGTCTTAACACCTGTGTTACTGCCTTGGTTGCCGGGCCGTGCGTTTTCTCTGAAGGGCCTTGGCCTGGGTCTGCTTGCGGCTTTAATCCTCACAGCCTTTCGTTGGGATGATTGGATCACAATCTCAGGCCGTCTAGAAATAATTGCATGGCTCCTTCTCATCCCTGCGCTATCCACGTATCTGGCAATGAATTTCACAGGAGCTTCGACTTACACCTCCCTTTCCGGAGTAAAGAAAGAGATGCGGTGGGCTTTGCCACTGCAAATCAGTGCGGCCATTGTGGGTCTCATTCTTTGGTTAGGATCGCAATTCATCGCTTAAGGGGCAGGAATGATGAATCAGCTACTTTATCTTAGAGATGTCGTTACCTTAAGGCTTGACGAAGAAAAATGCGTGGGTTGCGGCACGTGCCTATTGGTCTGTCCCCGTGCCGTCTTGAGTTTAAGAGATGGCACGGTTCAGGTCGTAAATCGCGACGCCTGCATGGAATGTGGAGCCTGTGCGCGAAATTGTCCCACTGAAGCCTTTACCGTGCGCGCAGGAGTAGGCTGCGCAGCTGCTGTAATCAACTCCGTGCTGGGGAGAAAGAAAACGTCTTGCTGCTCCGTTGAAGGGGTCTGCGAGGATACAAACGCATCCGGATGCGCAACGGATACAAACCAGACCAGTTGCTGCTAGAGAAATCTCAAGCTTTTTCTTGTTATTTTTTTAATGAGGAAGGTTATGGACGAAGCACATATTGCGAAGATTGCCCAAGAACTTGATCTCACCCCCAAACAGGTCCAGGCCACAGCAGACCTTTTAAACGAAGGGGCCACCATCCACTTTATTTCCCGATACCGGAAGGAAGTCGCCGGTTCTCTGGATATGATTGCCATCACAGCCGTTCGCGTCCGGCTCAATCAAGTGATACAACTGGACAAGCGCCGTGAGGTCATCTTCAAATCTTCAGGGGAACGGGAACAGCTCACAGACGAGTTAACCGAGAAGATCCTTTGACCCAGAAGATATTCACCCGTGATTTTATTCTTTGCTTTTTTGCACAATTCACTTTCGCCTTCGTTTTTTTTAGCCTCATTCCTACTCTCCCAGTCTATCTTTCGAGATTAGAAGCTAATGAATTAGAAATTGGTATTCTTATTGGAATCTTTGGCGTCTCCTCTTTAGTCCTTAGACCTTTTGTCGGAAGAGCCCTTCTAAAAATCCGTGAAAAACATTTTATGATCGGCGGCGCGTTCCTTTATGCTTTCACTTCCTCTGCCTACGTTTTCGCGCCCCCTTTTTGGCCTTTTTTGGTCGTGAGGGTCTTTCAAGGAATCGGATTCGCATTCTTCCATACTGCCTCATTTACATTGATCGCCAATATCAGCTCGGAAGCCCATCGAGGGCAAAGCCTCAGTTATTTTACTCTGGCCATGAGCATCTCCGGTGCCTTGGCTCCTTCCATCGGAATATTCCTTATCAATCACTTTAACTTCACCTTGCTCTTCTTGGTTTGCTCAGGTCTATCGTTATGCTCACTATTTATTGCCAGCAAATTAGTAAACAGACAAGCCACTCCATTGCAGGATTCCTCCGTCGAAGACAGTTTCTTTCTAAGTCGAAAAGCTCTTCCGCCGTCCATCAGCAATTTCTTTTCCCTCTTCACATGGGGAGCTTTAACTGCTTTTTTTCCTCTTTATGCAATAAATCATGGGATGGCTAATCCAGGGCTTTTCTTTACCACTATGGCAATCATTCTTATTTTGGGCCGGTCTTTGGGGGGAAAGATAATTGATCTCTATAGCAGAGAAACAATAATCTTACCTTGTCTCACTACCTATATCATTGCGATGGTCATCCTCGCCTTTTCCAAAACTCTTCCGATGTTTATTCTTGTTGCAGTGATCTTGGGGATTGGGAGTGCCTTTCTTATGCCTACCTTGGTGTCCTACGCTCTTGACCGTGCAGGTTCTCCGGGCCCAGCTATGGGAACCTTCACAGCAATCTCTGATTTGGGAATAAGCCTGGGGCCAGTGGTCATGGGCATCATCACCCATATGACCGACTATTCGACAATGTTCCTCTGTTTAGCTCTCACTGGCATCATCAATCTCAATTATTTCTATTTTTTCGTGAGAAGAAGGGGATGACCGTTTAATGATGCATATTCCCCCGGTCATCGTTACCTTGAACTGCTAAATTGAAGTAAACAAGAATAGGTGCTGGAAACTAACCCGATCTTTAACTCCTATCTCTCGAACTAAATGGTTTACAGGACTTCATAAAGAGTGTATATTTTAGTAAGTAATTGAAAAGATAGTTTTTAACGACCTGTCTAATCTAATTATGTGGATACGAGAGGGGAAGGGTGTTACGCTTAAAATAGATAGAAACGGGATTGGAGGATAATATGGCAAAGGGGCAAGCTTCGAATACTTATTCCCCCCCGAAACTTATAGTTTCAAGAGAAGAAGCCATACGGAGGGTTAGAGAACAGATACGACTAGGACGTGACATCAGAGATCAAAAGATGCTTTCAATGATGGATTTGGAAAGCGCCCAAGAAAGAAGGACTGAATGGTT